>Ga0172379_10001752_pt1 | contig 41630 bp, 44 predicted proteins | sample GrowelOW334metaG_FD_119756 | JGI IMG/M metagenome (GOLD analysis project Ga0172379, IMG submission 119756) | Groundwater microbial communities from an aquifer near a municipal landfill in Southern Ontario, Canada - Groundwater well OW334 metaG | ecosystem: Environmental > Aquatic > Deep... | reverse complement strand
GGGGCATTTAGTAGACAAGCTGTTTTTGGTAGTGGGGCAAGTGCAGTAACTTTGAACTCTACTTGTGGTCCGGATACTTATCATACAACTCCTCCGGATTGTCCGTATGATTCTTTTGTTGCAAAATATGATTCTTCAGGAAATTTAATTTGGGCAAAGAATTTTGGAAATGGATTAGATGATACAGCATATTCTATTTCAGTTGATTCTGCAGGAAACATTTTTGTTTCAGGAAATTTTTGGGGTACAATTACTTTGGGCAACACAACTTTAATTTCTGCTCCATCTACAACTTATACTTTGTATGATTTGTATGTTGCAAAGATGGATTCGTCTGGAAATTTTATTTGGGCTACGGATAGCTCAGGGGGTTCAGCTTATGATTCAAGAATGGAATTGGGTTCTTTAGGCGATATTTATTTGTTGGGACATTTTAATCTTGGAACTCTGACATTAGGCTCTCTATCGCCCCTGACCACCCAAATATTGAATGGAGATATTTTTGTTGCAAAGTTGCATGATAATGGTTCTAGTGCTTCTTGGGTTTGGGCAAAACAATCCAGTACTACACCTACTACTAGCGAAGGCGTTGAGGTGGACCCATATTCTATTAAATTTGTTGCGCCAAACAAAATATATGTAGCTGGTGCTTTTGCCGGAACAACTTCTTTTGCTCCAATTTCTTTAACTTCAACAGCTTTTCCTGCCCAGCCGAATAGTCATAGCTTGGATCCGTTTGTAGCAAAGATTACTGATAATGGTGGCACCGCTTCTTGGACTTGGGTTGAAAAAATTTCTGATGCTTCAAATGGGTATTCCAAATCAATTGATGCAGATTCTTCTGGAAATGTTTATTTAGGGGGATTGGTTTCAGGTGATGCCACTTTTGGTTCAATTAGCAAGCCTTCTCGTTCTTCATCTGGTTTAGGTTGTTTTGTTGCAAAGTTGCATGATAATGGTTCTAGTGCTTCTTGGGTTTGGGCAGATCGATGCATCACAGCGTGGTCTATAGTTGATTCAATTGTTTATAGTTCATCTTCAAACAGGTTATTTGTTGGTGGAACTACAACTAGAGGTACTTTAGAAACAACTCCTATAAATCCATATGGGGATGGTATCACACCCGCTGTTTTTATTGCTAACATTTTAGCTGATGATGGTAATGTTACCAAAGTTTTTTCGCCAACAGGGGATTGTAGTTCTGGAGTTATGAGTTTAGCACTAGATTCTTCAGATTGGTTGTATGTTGCAGGTAATTATTCCTATCCTGTAGCTTATGGTTCTGGAACTATTTATTTTTGGGAAAAAAGTCTTTATACAATACAAAATAAAAAAACACTTTTTATTTCCAAGCTTTTCTCTAAATTGCTAATTCCAATGAATTCTGGTAACCCATTTTTTACTAGTACACAGAATGCGGCAAGTGCTTCTTTGAATGCTGGTGCTTCAACTTCAATTACTTGGCCAGTTAATGCAACTGGTTATATTGGTTATACGGATTCATTCTTGGTTTATGCTAAGCAACTTGGCGGTTCTGCTTATATTGAATCTCCAATTTGGCCAGTAAAAATTGTTGCTATTGCCGCTGATGGTGTTTGTGGTTTGGCAAACGGAAAAACTTATTCTGCTGCGAGTACTAATTTTGGAGCAGATACTTTTTGTTTAGCGGGTGATGTAAACGCTACTCCTTCTTTTCCTGCACAAGGGACAAGCGTTTCTTGGACCTGTGTTGGTTCAAATACTGGTGTGAGGTGTTCTGCTTCAAGAGCAGTTTTATTCCCTTGTGCAAATGAAAGTTGTTCATTGCAAGGAGAAGTGGGATGTTTGGGAAATCAAACCTGGACTTGTGATATTAACACCGCATTAAATTGTTTACAAAAAAATTATTCAAATTGTGGAACAAACATTTGTCCTTCAGATTTAGGTTTAACCGGGGTGTGTAGTAATACTTGTTCTTCTTCACTATGTTTGCCTTGCGTTCCTGATTTAACAAATGGTTGCGCTTGCAAAGCAGGTTATAGTGATTGTGATGGCAATACATTGAATGGTTGTGAGATTTTTGGTTCTTGTCGGGACACTTCTGCAACACAGTGTGCTATGGATTCGCGTGTTTGTGCGAGTGGGTTTGATTTGAATGTTTGTACTCTTGTTGGAATTGATAATATTTGGGTTAAATCTAGTTGTGGGATAACAAATTGTGTTTTGCCTAATATGGTTGGTTCTTGTAATAACACTTGTTCTGGGGCAAGTTGTGCTAGTTGTTTACCTGTGTGTGATTGTGGTGTTGGGTATAGTGATTGTAATTCTGATCCTGGTTGTGAGACTTATGGTTCATGCAATGATAATGGTTCGGGAAATGGTCCTGATCCTGTGCCTAGGGAGTTGAATTCTATTGATGAATTTAATGGGGGGTATGATGGGAACCTTAATGTTAGCTTTAATTGTTTATTTACTACTGATTCTAATTTAGTTGTTTTTGATTATGTTTCGGGTGAACAATTGTATCGCTCAAATCAAACTTGTTCTATTTCAAAGAAAAATTTGGTTTTACAAATATCTAATTTGGTTTTAAATAAATTAGTTAAAGTGGTTTTAGAAATAAATCAACCTTGTGAGGTTTGTTCAAAAGAAAGGTTTGTTCCGATTACTAAAACCGAAAGAGCAAACCCGATTCCGGACAACAACTTGTTCTTTATACTTTTAACTTTGGTTGGTGTTGTATTCTTGATTTTCAAGCAAAAGAGAAATTAGTTTTATTGAAAGTTAGTTATTTAAACTTGGTAATCGTTTATTTTTTATGCAATCCAAATTTAGTTTTCTAGTAATTCTTCTTGTAATTTTTTTTAGTGGGTTTTGTTTTGCAATTCAAACCATGGCGAATTCTATTTCGGGGTTTGATGGGTTTTATGATGGGAATGTTAGTGTTAGTTTCAAGTGTGCTTCTATAGCGATTGACTCTAATGTTACTTTGTTTGATTCAAAAACTAATATTCAATTAGCTACTTTAACTAAGCAAACTTGTTCTGATGCTGAAAGTGTTTTGGTTTTTCAAGGAGTAAATTTACCTTTTGGAGGTATTGTTAAGGCAGTTTTGGAGATAAATCAACCTTGCGAGGTTTGTTCTCGAGAAGTATTTGTTCCAATTACTAAAACCGAAAGAGCAAATCCAATTCCTGATAATAATTTGTTCTTTATGCTTTTGACATTAATTGCAGTTTTGTTCTTTGTAACAAATCAAAAAAAGAATTAGTTTTATTGAAAGTTAGTTATTTAAACTTGGTAATCGTTTATCTTTCATGCATTTTAAATTAAGTTTAGTAGTTTTTTTGTTTCTGGTTTTTTCTTTTGGTGTTTTTGCTGTGCAAGCAGAAAGTCAAGTGGCGAGTTTTGATTCTGTGAATTGTTTTGATTATTATAAGTTTGGGGCAGTAAATATTCAAGTTCAATCGCCTGTTCCATCTTTTAGTAATGGTACTCTTGCAACTTTTAATGCAACTTTGACAAATTCGTTGGATTACCCTTTAGTTGATGGGGCAATGTATGTTAAGGTTTATAGAAAAAATCCTGTTTGGGGGGCAGAGAGAGGAAATGATTTAATTGATCAATTTTATGTAAAAAAACAAATTAATCTACCTGCTAAAGGTAAAGTTTCTTTTGATTTTAATTATCCTATTTTGCCCAATTTTGTTAGTGGTTTGTATAAAATGGATTCTTTTTTTGTTGAATCAGAAAAGTTCAACATTTCTGGATTATCGTTTTTTGAGGATGTTACTGGGGGAATGGTGGAGTTTGGGGTAAAATCAGATAATAATCAGTTTCTTCTTTTTGATAAGAATTCTGTTTTTTTGAATGCAGAGAGGTATGCTTTTATTGGGTTTAACAAGTACTTGGAAAATGCGCCTGTTGGGGTTGTTGCAAGTATAATGAACTTAACTGATATTACACAGGATGTTCCTGTGAAGTGGACTGTTAAGTATTGGGATGGTTTGTCGGAGAAAGTGCTTGAAACAAAAGAGGATGTTGTGAGTGTTAAGAGTAGTGCGAGTGAAATGGTTTCTTATGTGGTTAAGGATAATTCTCACTCAGTTTATTTTGTGACCGCAGAAGCGAGTTATAAGGGCGCAAAAACAATTTTGGATATAAGGTTTGCGAGGGAACAAATTGAGTTTCCGAGAATTAACAGTTTGGGGGTGACTAAGTTTCCTTTAGTGCAAGGGGAGAGTGTTAAAGTGTTTTCTTGTGCACATAATACTACGCATGGAAATGTGCCTGATTCAAAGTTAACTGTTTCTGTTTTGGATAGTCAAAATCAAGTTTTGCAAACTTATGTATATGAAGGAAATATTTCTGATCAAATAAATGGTTATGCGAAAGAGTTTGTTCCGACAAATTCAATGGATCACTTTTTCTTAAATGCAACAATGGAGCAAAATGGAAAAGTAGTTGAAGAAATAATCCAAGAATACAATTGTGAAAAAATCTCTCCCTCAACATGCTTGCTTCAAAAACCTGTTGGGTTTAATTGGTTTAACCAATATTTGGGATTAGTAATTCTTGCACTTATTTTACTCCTAATTTTTGGATTATACTTAAGAAAAAAAGGTTTGGTGAAAAAATGAAACTATTCACCCCTCTAATTATTATTTTGTTCATACTTGTTTTTGGTCAAGTTTTTGGGTGGGGGTATTCAACTTACAATATTTCGCCTGCTACACTTTCATATTATAACGGGAAAACAATTGATGTTAATCCGATTTTAGCTTCTTCATTAATACTTGATTATGATTATGATTTTGCTGTTGCAATGGGTGCGGGTACAACTATAAGATATGGTGCCAAGGTAGTTGATTCCACTACAGGGGGTCAAATAAATGATGGTGCGGGTTTGCCGATAGGGGCAAGAATTTCACTTCAATATTATAATCCTAATGATAATACCTTAATTTCTTGGTGGGGAAGTGGGGCTAGTTCAGATTCTCCTTATGGAACATGGAATGTTGGCGCAACAAGTGCTAATCTTTTGCCAGTTATGCAACATGGGGAATCATATTGCGAATGGGGTGGTGGGTGTTGGATAGTGTATACTTATTGGGTTTATCTTGGTTATTCAGTTAATCCTCCGACAAAAACTATTTCAACTACAAATCTTTCTTGTTCTGAATTTAATGGGGTTAGTCAAGATTGTACAGTAACTGGTGCTGGGCCAATTAATATTAGTTTTAATTTTAGTGATACTTACAGTTATTTTATTAGTAGTAATTATGGGCGAGTACACGGCTATTGTAATTCTGCTGGTGCAGAGGATTGCATGGGGGATATGTTAATCCCTGTTCCTGCTCAATCAATTAATTTTTCTTTTACTGGTTTTAACCCTAATTCTCCTCCTTTAGTTCCAACTATTTCTGGTCCATATAATGTGTTGAGTAATGTTCCTGTTTCTTTTACGGTGGTTTCTACTGATCCTGATAATGATAAAATAAAGTATGAGATTGATTTTGATGGTGATAGTGTTCCTGATTTGGTTTTGCCTGCGAGTGGGTTTGTTAATTCTGGAGAAGGTTATATTTTTGGGAAGATTTGGACTCAGACCGGCAGTGGTCAGTCTTTTAGAGCAAGGGCAATTGATTCTTCAGGAGCTGTTTCGGGTTGGAGTGTGCATTCAATTGAGGTTAGTACTAATTTGTGTCGTAATCTTTCTCCCGGTAGAAATACATTAGCAGGGCCAGATAATTTCCAAGATCCTAATTATTCTCCAAAGATTTGGACTCAATCGAATAGTGCAACTGCCTTAACTCCGTGTTTGTGGAAATGCAATGATGGCTATGTTTATGATTCTAGTAAAAATGGCTGTATTGCTCCGGAAATTTGTGATGGGAAGGATAATGATTTGGATGGTGTTGTTGATGAGGGTTGTCCTTTTGGTTGGGTTGATATTGCTTCTTGTGAGGGTGGTGTTTTTGGTTGGGCTAGGGATTCGAGGGATGCGTTAGGGAATCCGATTGATTATGATAATGCGAATAATCCGTTGGCGAGTTCTAGTACGCTTGCGGTTGATTTGTATTTTGCTGATGATGCTAGTTATAGTTCTGTTGTGAGTGAGGTTACTGGGCAGGGTCAGTGGGATTGGGGTAGGTTTAATTGGGATCCTAATCATAATTTGCAGATTGCTAGAGTGTTGGCGAATGTTCCTTCTGAGCTTGGTGCGCATAGGTTTTCTTATTCGAACGTTAATTTGTCTCGTCCTTTTTTTGATCCTAATTTGCATGTTGGGGAAAGTTTTGCTATCGGAGCATTCGCAATAAACACTGGAGTTTTATCAACAGGAAACCCGCAACTATCTTACAATATTAGTAATTGGCCTAGCGGAGTACCAAAAGGAAAAATAAAAATCAATCCAGAAATCTGCGACGGAAAAGACAACGATTGCGATGGACAAATAGATGAAGGATTTAATGTAGGGAACGTGTGTGAGGTTGGTGTGGGCGAGTGTAAAAAAAGTGGTGTTTTTGTTTGTAAATTAGATTCTACTGCAAGTCAGTGTAGTGTTTCTGCTGGAGCTCCAACACAAGAAGTTTGTGATGGAAAAGACAACGATTGTGATGGACAAATAGATGAAGGTGTTGGGGTTTGTGTTCCTGTTTCGATTAATGCTTGTGTTGTGGGTTCGCGTGTTTGTTCTAGCACTTTTGATTTGAATGTTTGTGCTCTTGTTGGGGATAGTAATGTGTGGGTATCTTCTAGTTGTGGTGTGACTAATTGTTCTTTACCTCACATGCAAGGGAGTTGTAGTAATACTTGTTCGGGTGTTGCGTGTTCTGCATGTACTCCCCCTTGTGCGATTTGTGTTAGTGGGTATAATGATTGTGATGGGGATTTAGCAAATGGTTGTGAAATTTTTGGTGTGTGTAAGAGGGTTTTGGGTGCTGTGAATTCTATTTCTAGGTTTGATGGTGGGTATGATGGGAATGTTAATTTGTTGTTTAATTGTTTAGAAACTGATTCGGATTCCAATGTTACGTTGTTTGATTATGATTCGGGGGAGTTGATTGTTAAGTTAGTTCACCAAGGTTGTTTAGCTAGTGGAAAGGGTTTGGTTTTGAATATTCCTAATTTGCCTGTGGGAAAAGTTGTCAAAGCAGTTCTAAAAATAAATGCTCCTTGCAGCGTTTGTTCGAGGGATGTATACCTCCCAATTACAGAAAATCCACAAACAAGTCCAATTCCTGATAATAATTTGTTCTTTGTGCTTTTGACATTAATTGCAGTTTTGTTCTTTGTAACAAACCAAAAGCGAGACTAATTTGGTTGTAAACTTGATTTTTTCGCTTGAAATTTTTCTTTCGCAATAATTAAATTCTCTTTCGCACTATTTAACTAGTATGAATTCGTTAGAGGAAGCAATTAAGAACAAATATTTGTTCAAGCCTTATTCTAAGCGTTTTGTGAGTCTTTTTCTAAGCGAAAAAAAGTTTCTATCAAAAATATTTTCTTCAATTAAAAATAAAGAGATTCATCATATTGGGAGTACTTCAATTAAGGGTTTAGGGGGGAAAGGAGTAATTGATATCATAATCGTTGTTCCAAAGAAAAGGGTTTCTAAATCAAAATCTCTTCTAAAAAAAGCCGGATTTGTTTACCAACACACTATGCGGGGGAAGAGAAGTTTCTATTCAAAGTATTATGTAGACTCTAAGAAGAAACCAAGGTTAATTCACTTACATTTAACTTATCATGGTTCGGGTGAACTTGATAAAGCTCTTGCTTTTGCCAGCTACTTGCGTGCGCACAAAAAAGTTAGGCAAACGTATGCTAAAATTAAAAAACAAGCTTCCTTGCTTCACAAGGGTGAGGGGAAGAAATATGTTAAGCATAAATTGAAATTTATTCAAAGTACAATGAAAAAAGCCCTAAAATGGTATGAGAATAAACTATTTCTTTAAGTAAAAGAGTGTAGTTTTATTTGGGTTGGAGTGTAGTTTTATTTGGGGTTGTTGTTTTTTTGATTGCGTAATTCTTTTTAACTTAAAACAACTTAGTATACTCATGAAACTTAACTCAAATCCCAAATCAACTCTTAACTCAAATTCAGCTCAAGCTTCAATAGAATATCTCTTAATAATCGGGGTGATTGTTGTTTGTGGGCTTTTAGTTGTAGGTGTTTTTTTAGGGATTCTTGGTTCAACCTCAAATAGCCCTCATTTAACAGAGGCAAAATTTAAACAAACAATTGGGTCCCAAACAATTGGATTGTCTGATGCAGTGGTTGATCAAAACGGGGATGCTTTATTTGTTTTAGTAAATAATACTGACTACACAATAAGGCTTATGGGTTACAATGTGGATGAGGAAGAATTTGATTTGGGGACTGGAGTTTTATTTTATGCTCATGAAAAAAAACTACTATTCTTTGCTAATATTGGTTCTTGTAATGGGATTGATTCTTGTCTTTACAAACAAATAATTTTTCGTTATTCTGTAGAAGGCTCTGCAAAAGTTCTGAATTCAGGCGGAACAGATTATGTTCTAAATAAAGCTCTTGATGTAACCGCTCCATGATTTTTAACTATTTTTTTAATAAAAAAATCAAAATTCTTCTAGAAAGAGTACCTTTTTATCCTACAAATGAGTTAATTTGTGAGTTTTTTAAGAGTGAAAAAACATGCAAAAAACCATTAAATTACGAGGTAAATATTCAAATCTTTTTATGCAAATTTTGGTTTGTTTTTTGCTCTTGTTAATTCCTTTGTTTTCTCTTTCAGCAGAAGCAGGTAATTATAGATACTATAATTATGGTTCGGATTTTAACTTATCAAACTGGGTTGTTGATGTTAATGGTAGACTTGATTCTGATTTTTCTGCAACTTGTACATTAACAGGAAAAAATGATTTAACTAACGCACAAGTGTTTAATTCTACTCCAATGTTTGGCGACCCAGTGGTTTCTGGTTTATTTTATGCTCAAGTAAATGCTTCAAATACAGTTTCTTGGCCAAAAGGGAAATACACAGTAGTAATGAATTGTACTGATTATAATGTAAGTGGGGCAGAGAATGTTTCTTTTATTATAGAAGATGATGTTCCTCAATTAATTAGGGATACAAACTCTAGTTTGAACCAATTAATTAGGGACACAAATGCAATTGGCCGAGGACTCTCAGGGGATCAAAACCAATTACTTAGTGATATTAATTTAGGAATAATTAATCTTCCCCAAAATATTTGGAATTATTCAGCACGTTCACTAACTGATTACAATCAACAAGGCTTACTTACTTATCTTCAAACCATTAATGCAATAGTGAGTGATGTTAATGGGAACAATTGGATTTCGGCAGCAGCGGTGTGGAATTATGCAAATCGTTCACTTACAGATTATAACCAATCTCAAATGAATTCTTACTTAGTTTCGATTGATGCTAAGACAACTACAATAAATGGAAAAACTTGGATAACTCCAGCTGACGTTTGGAACTATGTTAACCGAACCCTAACAGATTACAATCAAACTGATGTATGGTCATATTTATTTGATATTAATGCAATTAGCGTTGATACAAACAATAAGGTTTGGATATCGGCTGCCGATGTTTGGAACTATACTCAACGAGAACTAACTGACAATAATCTAAATGGGGTGCTATCTTCCTTAAATGATATTAACGCACTAGTAACTGATATTAATGGAAGTTCTTATCTCTCTGCTCAAGATGTTTGGAATTATTCGGTTCGAAATTTAACTGATTACAATCAATCAAGTGTGTATGCGTATTTGTATGATGCAAATAGATTTTCATTTAACTCAAGCGTTTCTTCAGCAAATACTTGGTTAAGTGTTAGCAATGGTTTTAAGGTAGTTCTTTCTGATTTTGGTCAAATAGCAAATGGCGGGGTTTATAGAGCAAAGTTGTGGGTGTTTGATTTTAATGGGACTCCAAAGGATGCTGATGCTTTACCAAAAATTACTTTGTACGATTCATCAAGAAATATAATTACACAAAACATTGACATGAATAGAGACGAGACTGGAGTATACACTTATAGTTTTACAACAACAAGTTCTCAAACTTCTGGCCAATGGGAAGCAATTGCAACAGCAGTAGTGAATGGTGCTACGGTAAAACCCTCTGATTTTTGGGAGCTAACAGGAAATCCTCCCGAAGTAAAAATTAACTCAATTACAACTTCAATTGTTCCAGATATAACTGCAAGTGTTTCAATTACAAACGAAGGGGTAGGAACACAAGAATATCAATATGAGTATTGTATTGTAACCGACCAATCAAACTCTTGCGGTGGACTTGATGATGTTGATTATCAAAGCGGAGCAAAACTAATTCACTCTGGAGAAGTTTGGAACACAAATCTTTCTCTTACGGTTCCTTCAAGCGGAACTTATTGGTTTAAAGTAAAAGTATATTATGGTTCGGAGCGAAGTGCTGCTTCAAAACAATTTACTGCCAATTCCTCAAGTGGGGGAAATAATACTGGTAACACTGGTGGAACCGGAGGAACTGGCGGCTCTAGTGGAACAGGAAGTGGAGGAACAGGGCTAGTAACGCTTCCTTCTGGTGAAACTCCTTCTACAGAAAATTCTTCAATAACAGTTATTGATTACATTGATACAGTAGTTGTTCCTGCAGGCGAAAGTGGGTTTATGACTCTAAAAATAAAAAATTCAGGATTATTTTCGCTTACTGATTTAAAACTTTCTTTAATAGGAATTTACTCTACTTGGTACTTGGTTGATCAGGACAAAACAACTCTAGCTCCTGGAGAAACGGCAGAGTTTTTAGTAAAACTTTCTCCAGATAAAGCATCCACTCCAAAGGATTATTTAGTAAAATTAAAAATTCAGTCAAACGAAACCTCAATTACAAAAGATGGGGTTCTTAGAGTGCTTGCACCAAACCAAAAAGAATTGAGTATAACTGATTTATCAACAGAAAAATCTTTTACTCTTTCTCCAACAAAGATAACTCTTGGGTTATACAACCCAAATAATGAATCAAAAACAGTGATAGTTTCTCTTCTCGCTCCAGTTGATTGGGGAACAAAGCAAGATAGTTTTGAAGTAACTTTGGCTGCAGGTGAGCGAAAAGAAATAATTTTTGATACCACTCCTTCAGATAGTCCAGGACTCAAATCCTTAGTTATAACAATTGAAGAAAAGAACCCAAGCGGATTAACTTCCACTTCAAAAATATCCAAAGAGTTTTATGTTCTAGTTCGATCAACTGAAACTTCTCAACAAGGACAAAACATTTTAGGGATTACAACAAATACAGTTGTGGGGGCTGCACTTTACTTAATTCCACTTATTGTAGTAATAGCGTTGCTTTTGTTTATTTGGTTTGTAATACTCCCAATAATTAAGGGGAGATTTGTTGCGCCCAAGCCTTTTCAAAACCGTTTCCGTAACCTTCATGAAAGCGATTATAGATTAATGATGATTGAAAGAAAAGTAAGTTCAATTGAAGAAAAAATTGATCATCAAAAGAATGAGCTAATTAACGCATTTAGGGGAACACATTCCCAAAAAGAAAGAAGTTCCTATTCTGCAAATAATCCTCAAAAAAGCGATTCACAAAATTTTAAAAGCCAAAACTCTTTCAATTATGGACGAGGAGAGTTAATTAGAAGAACTCCTCAAATTAAGAGAGCTCCCTCTTCAGGCGGATTATTTGGATTAAATAAAGATTCAAATTCTGAAATAACTCGACCAAAGTGGCCAAGAGCATAGTTGTTGTGGTAAAATGGATACAAAAATAAAATTCAAAGGAGTTTTAGTTCTCTTACTCTTACTCGTTTTCTCTATTAGTGTTTACTCTTCCTCAACCACTGTTCCTTGGGTAGTTCAAAGTGGAAGTTCTTTTTTGATTTCAATAAGAGTAATGTCTGCAAGTGCATTTACTTCTACCCAAGTGTTTTATGATAACAAACTCTTAGCAACAATTGATAACACTCCGAGTATCTCAATTGACCCAACAAATGGAAAATTTGTTCTAAAATCCTTTGTTGTTGATGATGGAGTAGTAAATGCTTACCTTAGTTATGTTGAGAAATCAAGCACTTCTCACACAATAAAAGTAATGACCTATAACGGAAGTGATTTGTTAAGCGAAGAAAACAAAACTTTCTCTGTAGTAGATAATCCTTTTACTTCAGCAGATATTACGACAAGACTTTCTTCAGTTGAGAGTACGTTAGCAACAATTCAAACTTCCATAAATAGTTTAACTTCAGATAATATTTCTAACAAGAGTTCCATAAGTTCTCTTTCTTCAAGTTTACAAAGCGTAATTTCTGATGTAGCGGTGATTAAGTCCTCTCTAAATATTAGCACTAACTCTGATGCAATAACTGTTCTAAAACAAAGATCTATTGATGAAAAAATAGCTTCGCTTGAAACTACTCTAAAAGAACAATCAGACAAGATAGCTTTTCTTGAACAGCAATTAATGGTTCAAAGTGATGAACTTGAAAAGAGTTCAAAAATCTCTAGTGCTTTTGATTTAAATGGTTTATTTGGGGCAGCAAGTAATTTTTCCCCAATAATTTTAATCTTGGCAATAATTGGATTAATTGGTTTTGTTATTGTTAAAAAGTTTAATTCAAATTCGGGGGGGTTAAGAAGATGAATCAAAAAGTTAATTTTGCTCCCAAGTTTTTTCTTCGTTCAATAATTTTTTTGATAACTTTACTATTTTTATTTAGTTCTTCCTTTGCTCTCCAAATAGGAACTTCTCAAACAGGGAACTGTGGAACTGTTTTTTGTAACTTAACAGATGATATTGTTTATTGGGCTAATATGGTTGGGATACCAAGTAACTTGGCTTACAACACGCTTGATAATATTTTTACAGTAACTCAAACAATACTCGGAAACTTGAATGTAATTGGAATTAATGCAACGGGGGATGTAAACACTTCTGGCGCACTAAGAAGCACTTCAAACCAATTGTGCAATGGTTCAGTTTGTTACTCAATTAATGATTTGAATATAACTTCTTCATCAAACTCAATAACAGATACTAATTGTGCGTTATATGGGGCATGTCCATTAGTAGCTTATGTTTCTGATGTAAATTCTTGGTTTGTATTAAACACAAATTATAATTCTTTAGGAGATTCAAGGTGGATAAAGTTAACAGATTTTAATACGTTAGGGGATACAAGATATTCTTTGCTTGGGCACGATCACTCTGCATTGTATTACACTAAATCTGAAATTGATACTAATTTTGCTTTGTATTTATTAAAAACCGATTACGCTGACACTAATTGGCAAACAAGTTGGATTACTCTTGATGCAAACCTCAAAGCAACTTATCCTTTGAAGTCTGATGTTAACTCTTGGGGAGATTTAAGGTATGCGCCAATAGGTTCATCTGGTTCTGTTGATACTAATTGGCAAACTAGTTGGACTACTTTTGATTCAAATATGAAAGCAACTTACCAGTTGAAAGGAAATTATGTTTTGGAAGTAGATGGAAATGCATGGTATGTTAAGCAAGTTGATTTGAATACTTTGATTGATTCAGGAACTATTTTGCGAAACGGAATGAATGTTAGTTTATTAACAAACGATTCTAATTTCCAAACTTATTCAAATGTATTAGCGTTGCTTGGAACAAATACTTCAAATCCAGATTATGTCAAAGTTGGGGACTCAAATTTAACTAATTATTACACTAAACTCGACTCTAATACTTTATTTGCATTTAGAACTGATATTAATGCTTGGGGCGATTTAAGATATGCTCCACTAGGTTCAACTGGCGGAACTGATACTAATACTGAAACTAAAGGTTGGACTAATGGGGGTGGTGTTTGGCAAATTGATTTGAATTCAACCCAAAACTTAAAAGCTAGTGGAAATAATTTGTGTGATTCTACAACTTGTTACAAAATAAGTGATTTGAATATTACTGGTGGTGGGGGCCCTGGTGGTTGGGTTGGTTTAGCTACTAGCGATTTAAACATGGCAAACAAAAATATTACTGATGTGAATAAAATTTATGCAAATGTGATTTGGGCTGATGCTAATCACAACTATGGAACAATGTATTGCACTGATGGAAATATAGTAATGGGTTACTTGGCGGGATACACATGTTAGAAGAAGACAAAATTAATGCTGAGAAGCGTGATAAATTAAAAAAAGGAATATTTACTGCCGGAGCAATTGGAGTAGGATTGATTGGGTTAAGTGCTATTGCTAATGCCGCTTCAATATATCACAGAGATGAATCCGGAACAATAACAAAAATTGCTACAAATGCTTTAAACTTAACAGCTACTCCGAGTGTTAACCAAACCGTTTCAGGAATAACAATAAATTTAACAGCACATGAAACTCAATCTTTTGGAGATGTTTGTTTTATTAATTCTAGTGGAGAAGCTCAACTTGGTGATGCTGATGCAATAGCCACAGCAAGTGCAATAGTGATGTGTGCTGATGCAACAATTAGTGCAAGTGGAGCAGGAACTTATTTGTTGTGTGGGATTGCAAGAAATGATTCTTGGGCATGGACAGTTGGTGGATTAATTTATTTAAGTACAACTGGAACAACAACAAATACTTTAACTCAAAGCGCACCAAGCGGAACAGATGATGTGATACAAATAATTGGGGTAGCAACTCATGCTGATAGAATTTATTTTACTCCTCAATTAGTACAAGTAGAACATGTTTAGATGGATTTGATTAAATGGCTGACAGATATGTAAGAGTTGGAGGAGGAAACTGGAATGCTGCAGGCACCTGGGAATCTTCTCCTGGCGGAGGAGAAACAGTTGCAGTTCCAACCGCCGCAGACCAAGTTTACTTAGTGGCTGGTTCAGGTCAATTAACAATAAATGCAGCAGCGGCTTGTCGTGCTTTTGATGCAACTGGGTATGCCAATACAATAACTCATAATGGTTTTACTTTAACTATTGGGGATTCAACTGCCCCAGCAAGTGGAATAGCTTTAGTCTTAGCAGGAACATATAACGTTTCTGGAGCAACTGCTGCAATTACTTTTACTTCGAGTGGAGCAGGAACACACACAATAGATTATGGTGGAAAAACAATCGGAAATCAAATTTATAATAACACTGCATCCTACCAATTACTTAATGGATTTACTGCGACAACAGCAGCAACTGGATTTACCATAACTAACGGCACAGTTGACTTTAATGGAGTTACTGCAACTCTTGGTTATTTAAGCACTACTGGAACAAATGCTAGGACAATTACTTTCGGGGCTGCAAATTTAACTATTACACAAACTGGGGCAACTTGTTTTTCATACGCTGGTTCAAATCTAACAATTACTGCTAATACTGCCATCGTAGATTTTACTGGTGCTTCGCCAACTCTTGCAGGAAATAGTGCTGACTGGAATGGAATGACAATACGGATTAAGGGGGCAGCTGGGACTTTTACTATTTCTGGAGCAAATACTTTCAAAGACATCATAGTTAATCCAACAGCCGCAAAAACAGTTGTTTTTCCAGCTTCAGTTACAACAACTCTGACTGGAAAAATATACTCCTATAGAAATAATGTTGCTTTTATAACCAATCAATCTTCTGCTGCTGGAACCACCGCTACAATTTCTATACCCTCTAGCACAGTAAACCTATTTTCTTGTTCGCTTAAGGATATAACTTTTTCTGGAGGGGTGACAGTAAATGCACCGATTAACGCGTTAGTTTCAAATGTAAGTGGAGTCAATTACACTCTCAATAATAATCTGACTTTTTATATTGATATCACTAATGGAGACGATACTACAACCGATACGGCAATGGGATTTTACCGAGTAGCCTACACAAATTCTTCAGGTACAGCCCCTATTGCTGGCGAAACTATGACTGGGAGTACAAGTGGAAAGACCGCAGTCACAACAACTTTTGTTGACGAGTATGAGTGGAATAGTTTAAGAGCGGGTTATCTTTATTCTTGGCTACCAAGCGGAACTTTTGTAGCAGAAACTCTTACGGGTGGAACAGGAAGCGGAACTTGCGATATTGGTGGTGACTTTTCAAGATGTTCTTGGAAGACCACCGCTACTGGTGCAAGTGCTGCTAGATTAGAAGTAGGTTCAATCATTAGGTATGCAAAATCTCCAGACCCAACATCTTTAGGACAAACTGGCGTTTGGGGAAGATTAGCACAAGATAAAAATGGAATTATTCCTGCAGCTATTGCAATTACCTCTTCGACCAATGCAAGTCCAATTGTTATTACAAAAGCTGCTCATGGACTTGTTAATGGGGATATTGTAAGAATTTGGGGTCACACTACAAATACTAATGCCAACGGGACTTGGAGAGTTGCGAATAAAACTGATAATACTTTTGAGTTGGAGGGTTCTACTGGAACGGGCGGTGGCAACGGAGGAGCAACAGGCTCAATCGTTTATTTAACTCATCGTTCAATTGTTTTGACCACAGCAGTTACAAAGACGATTGAAGAGTGCGAATCTAATTGGACGGCTGGAACTAACGTAACTTCAGCTAATGCTTTCACTACCGCTTTTAGAAACGGTGCGGCTTCACTTAGGATTATTACAGCAGCTGGACACGCTGGGGCTGGCATTATTGCTAAGTTTGCCTTACCTGCTCAATTAGATTTGTCTGGTTATCAACAGATTTCTTTTCACGCTTTTACAAATACAGGAATAACAATTACTGCTGGTCAACTTCAAGTTAAGCTATATTCTGATACAAATTGTACTAATGAAGTTGAAAGTTTTGATGTTCCAGCTATACCTGTTGCAGGTTATTGGCATACTTATACTGTCAACAAGGGTTCTAATCTAAGTGCAACCGTAAATGGAATTGCCATCTATGCGACTGCGGCTTTTGCTTCAAAAACACTAAATTTTGACCATTTCATCGCTTGTAAAAATACGACTTCGGCAGATAGCGTCACTCTTTCAAGTCTTATTTCTAAAGAATCAACAGCTCAAGGAATTACAGAAACTTGGTATGCGATTCAAGCAATAACTGGAAACGGAGCAGTCGCAGATAAAGTTATTTTAATTGATAACGGAAGTTCTGCTTTAGATACTACTTTTTATTATCAATTTAAAGGTTATTGGGGGACTGGTGGTTCGGCAACTGTTTATAAACGAGAAGGACTAACAACTACTCTTGCGGTGGCTGCCGCTTCGCAAATTGGTGTCTTTAATCAATCTGGAAATGCCAATGCAAATGTCCAATATCAAGGCGGATATAATATTGCAACTGGAAGTCAAGATGGGGAAACTATCTTTAATGGCGTCAACAGTTTGGGCTATTGTTTAATTGGAACTTCAAAAAGCTATATAACAGTCAACCGAATAAGTGCTTATCGTTATCAATATCATACAGTTCTAGCAACAGCAGGTAGTCATTATGATTTCCAAAATATTTTAATGGCAAACTGCAATGTTCAAGGAATGTCTTTAATAATGTCTGATAGCACAGTTGGAACTATTGGTGGTCTTTGTAATAATTATGGTGTTACAATTTCTCTTACTGGAGATAACAACACTTTTACTCTAGTAAAACATCACAACGGTAATGCTGGTGGTACAGGAGTTATTGAACTAATTGTTTTGCAGGCTGGAAGCGATAATAACACCTTTACCGAAATAACCAATGCTAGAGGAAATGGTTCGTATGCTGTTTATCTCCTGACTTGCTTAAACAATGAATTTACAACAATCACTGACTTAAGCGAAAGTGCGTATGGTATCCAACTCTCAACAAACGCTAACAACAATCACTTTGGAACAATTACAAATTTATCTCGAATATATTATTACGCTTTTTCTTTTTACGGTTCACACTCAAATATTGTTGATGAAATTACGACTATGGATTACAACTCCAAGGGGGCAGGTGTAAACTATCCAATCTATTTTAGTAGTGAATCTCACAACAATTTAATTAAAAGTATTGGAACGATAGACAATAGTTTTAATACGGCTATTAAATTTAATGCGGCAATGGGAAACAGAATAAACTATGTTGGAAGTTGCGATAATAGTGTAAACTACGCTTTGGCATTTGAAACTGGGGCAGACCAAAACTATATTGGACAAATCACTACAACTGGAAGCACAGTTGCAGCAATTTATAATTATGCAGGGCAAAATTATGTCAATCATGCTTCAATCTCTGAATCCACAGAAGTAACTGGAGCTTTAAATTATGCAAATGGAAAAGTTTTCTTAAACGGTTTAGACGGAGATGTAAACAATCATTGGATTTATACAGATGGGGGAACAATAAACTCAGATATTACAAATAGGCACACTGCTAGCGGAATAGCTTGGAAATTATCTCCAACAAGTGTTAATCGAAATTCAAATTATCCTTTAACTCTTTCAATTGCAAAAGTTGCTTGTAATGCAAATTCTCAAGTTGTGGTAAAAACTTGGGTAAAAAAATCTCATGCAACAGACATTGGGGCAAAACTTGTTTGTAGTGGCGGGCAAATAGCAGGAGTTATAGAGGATGTTACCGCAACTAAAGCTAATGATGCCGATTACGAAGAACTAACTCTTCAATTTACTCCTACTGAAGTGGGGGTAGTAGAAATTGAAGTCTGGGCATATTGGGTTGCAAATGCTGCAACACAAGCAGTTTATGTTGATGATATGACAATAGCACAAGTGTAATGGAGTTGAAAGATTGGTAAAAATAGTTGAAAAATTTGAAGATGTTGCAAAAAAGTGGCGAGTTAGAGTGCTGCTTGATGACGGGTCAGCAATATTTCTAAAATTCCAAAAAGAACCTACTGAAGCGGAGGCTCTTGTTGAGACTGATAAATACTTGGCTAATGTTGTCCTTGAACAAGAAGCACACCTATTAGAATCTCAAAAAAAGGGGGATAGTGAGCAAAAATTGGATTTGGTAAAAGACTTGTCGACCGTAGATTTACAAGGCCTAGTTGACAATAAGGAAAAATTAGATTTGGTGAAAGATGTGTCGGTTAAGGATTTGAAAGAAAAACTAAAGGGTGGTAAACCATGACTTTGCCGAATCCAACTTCGCTAAAGTCAATGGATGTTTCTTTTTTGGGTCAACCATTTGTTTATGTTTCAGCAACTAGTGCAGTTACCTTGGCGGGAATGGATGTTTCTTTTTTGGGTCAACCTTTTGTTGCAAATGAAACGGGGACTGTTACTCCAAACATAAAAAAAATAGAAGGGGTTTTATTTGGTTCAGCTAAGAAAATTAGCGGAGTTGAGATTGCTTTTGTTAAAAAGGTTGTGGGGGTAAGATTATATTAACCTTTTTTACCTATATTGATGTGGTTTTGCAATTAGATTTTGTTTAAAATTTTGTTAATTTACATTTAGGAGGTGGCTTTATGCCATTTGGAATAGGAGTACAGGAAGTAGTAGTCTTGATTATAATAGGGGCAATAGTATTCTTTTTCGGCAGGAATAAAATAAAAGAGTGGCTTTCGCTCGGAAAAGAAATTAAGGCAGAAGCTTCAAAACCAACAAAGAAAGCGTGATAAATTTGAATTTAGTTAAATGGTTCATTGCAATAAGCGTTGTCTGTTTGATTATTGGTGCGTTTGTTGCAGAGCCATTGTATCATGCTCTTCTTTCTTTTTTGCCTGCGGGCATTAAATTTATAGCAACCAGTCCTACAGACGGATTCATCATATTAATGTACTTGGGGTTGGGGGTTTCAATCGGCCTATTGGGATTTACTTTTTCGGCATTTGGGGTTTTGTATCTAAAGGATGCGTTGTATAAAAAGGAAAAAAATTTTTTATTATGGTCTTTGTTACCTGCCAGTTTTTTATTTGTTTTTGGAACATTATTCGGGTTTTTGTTGTATACTCAAATACTCATGCCTTTTTTTATAGAAACCAACTCTTCTATGGGAATTGAAAACTTTTTCAATTTGTTTAGCGTGATAAGCAATTTAGTTGTAATGAGCGTACTAATAGGGATTTGTTTTGAATTACCTTTAGTTTTGAGGGGGCTTATTACACTCGGATTTATTGAGGCAAAAAAATTAAGAGAATCGCGGGGAATTATATTTTTTATTATTTTTTTTGTTGCGGCCGTTATTGTTCCCACTCCTGATATTTTGAGCTCGGGGTTAGTCGCATTGCCCTTGTATGTGTTGTTTGAAGTTTCGCTGATTGGGCTTTAGATACCTGCAGTAGTTTAGGACTATTTGTTATAAAAACTGTTGGTGTAAGAAATTATGACTTAAATGGAGTGATAAAAATGAAAAAAGATGTTATTTGTTTGCCTATTAAAGATGTCAAAGCGCTTTTGTGGAGGTATGAGAACTTTTTAGCCACAATGCAACAGGAAATTAATTACCAAAAAAAGAATGTGGATGAACTTAAACAAAAAATGAAAACCCTTCAAAGAAAACAAACAAAACGTGTTATGTCGAAGAAGTAGTTGGTTGAGGGGGTTAGTTATTTAGTTTTTTAGCGAGCGAGGTTTTTGTTTCATTTAAGTTTAAAAAACTCTTCAACTTCTTTTTCAGGGGCAAGAGTTTTTTTCGCTTCAAAATCTTTTGGGTAATAGGTTCTAAATCTGTTTTCTTCAAACCTTTCATCCATAAACACACACACTCCTCTGTCAGTTTCTGTTCGAATTACTCTTCCTGCGGCCTGCATTGCTCGAGTAATTGCAACTCCGTTATATGCATATTCCCATCCTTTGTGGAATTTTTGCTCATAAAAGTTAATGAGTGCGTTAGTGTAAATATTCATTTTTCCAAATGGTACTCCCACAATTATTGCGCAGGAAAGGTAATCTCCTGGAAAATCAAGTCCTTCAGCAATGCTTCCTCCGCTAACAGCTAAGAGTACTCCTCCAAATCTAGAACCAAGCAACTTGAAATCATTTACAAGTTTGGTTTTCTGATCTTGACTCATTTCTCGTTCTTGTTTTAAGATTTGTCTTCGGGTAGAGAGTAAATGTGAAATGCTTTGCATGGTTTCAAAAGAGGGGAAGAAAACAATTGTGTTCCCGGGAACCTTTGAAACAATTTTGTCAATGCTTTGGGCAATTAAGTTGTATTGCTCAGAATTTCTTGAAGTGTATTTGGTTGTTATGTTGCCAACAAAAAGATTTAGTCTATTTTCTTTTGCAAAAGGGCTTTTGTACTCTTTTAATAATACCTTGGAACTAGGGTTATGTTTTGTCATCCCTTTTTGTTGCTCGTGTAACTCGTGAGCGCTCACAGCAAAACCTCTGTTATGTAGCGCGGTTAACTCATCCGTTTTTTCTTGCTCTGTAATTTGCTTTTTGCCTTCAATTTCAAGTTGACTAATTCCCAGTATGTCTGAATACATTTGAAGTGGGAGTAATGTTCCTGACATTAAGATTGTTGAATGAACTTTGCCCAAAATATCAGTTGATATCTCTGCTGGATCAAGTGGGTAAACTCCAATTCCAAGTGCATTCTTTCTTTCAATTACATAAAAAGTGTGATTTTTTTCTTTTAAGAGTTCGTAAAGAAATTCATTTAGTGCTAACAAGAACGAGTTCTCTGTTTTATTTTTTATCATAAACTTATCGGCGGCTTCTTCAATTACCTCCATGCTTTGTTTTGCAATCTTTTTGAAAAACTCAATTTCTGTTGGGTTGAGAGTTGCTTCGTTTTTCTCTAAAGAAAGCTTCTTCCCTAGATTAATAATCTCTTTTCAATATCTTTTAGCACAAATTCAACTTCAAAAGAGGAGATGTTTTTTGCTTCCTTAATAGCTTTGTCAAGTCCGTTTAAATCAAAACTAATTGACATCATATCTCTTAATCTCTCTGGCAGGTTATGGGCTTCATCAACAACCAAAATTATATCTTCTAGTTTTATTCCCGATTGTCCCAGAATATTTTCGCGAATATCTTCATTAAACAAGTGGGAGTAATCCCCAACAATAAGATCAGCATTTTTTATCATTTCAATTGTAATTTCGTAAGGGCAGAGATCAGAAAACATACACTGCTCCTTTATGTATAAGTATGGGTTGTTGTATTCTTGTAAAATATTTCTTTTCAGTTTTATTGCAATTGCTTTTTGCTTTGGAGTATATCCTTTTGTGTTAGTGTAGAATCTACAAGTCTTGTCTTTTTTTCTTTTGGCACAAGCCTCATAAAACCCAGCTCCTGTTTTTGAAATAAACGGTTCAATACACATTTGTTTTCTTCCCACAAGATCAATTGTTTTAATTCCTAGAGTAAATTTTTTGTTCATCAAATTAGCTGTTTGGAGGACTATTTCGTGTTGGGAAATTTTTGGGGTGAGAAAGAACACTTTTTTGTTATTTTCAAGAGCATAACTTAGTGCCGGAGCTAAACTAGAAACAGTTTTTCCTAAGCCCGTAGGGGCATGGGCAAGAACAATCTTTCCAAGAGTAACCGCTTCCCCAATATCAGAAACAAGTTCTTGTTGTTCTGCACGAACTTTGTCATAAGGAAAATAAACTTTCATAACAAGAAAGGGACTTTTGGGCTTTTAACTATTTGCAAACCATTTTGCCGACAAAAGAAAAAGAATTGTTTGAATAGATAGCGTTTAATTAAGTTAGTTTGTATCCGAAGAATTTGCATCTTTGTAAGTGACATCTACTTTGTAACAAACTCCAACACAACAGTGGGTTGTATCTGCAGCACTAGTAATACTTCCTTGGCAACTAAATCCAGTGTTGCAAATTTGTCCGCCTTTATCAGAACAAGTAACGCTTTGGCATTTTGTGCACCCACAACTTTTTCCATTGCTATAAGCTGATTCAATACAAGTTTCATTTGTTCCACAATTAATTGTTTTAACCGTGTTACAACTAAGTTCATCGCATTTTGTGCACCCACAATTCTTTCCATCTGCAATCATTTCTTCAATACATTTTTGAGCAGTTGGGCTGCAAGTAACTATTTTTGCTCCTTCGCAAGGGTCTTTTTTTATTGGCATAATACAATTTTTGTCACAACATCTTATTGAGTCGGTTGAAGTAATCCAATTTCCTGAACACTGTTGTTCTATTGTACACTGGGTTCCTCCTAAGGAAGAACAAGTTTTTGGTTTTGTTGTAACTTGATTAATTATTGGTTTAGTGGGAGATGCTTTTTCTTCAATAATTATGCACCTTAACTTTACTTGTTCTCTATCAAAAAGTGCTCTTAGTTTTGTTGTTTCATCTTCAGCACTAGCAAGGTAATAATCGGCTTTTTTTATTTCACTAGGGCAATTTTTTTCCCAAAAATCTTTTTCCATTTCATAATTTACATCATAATAGGGGCTAACTCTTAAAACTGCATCTGGGTGCTGGGTGAGATAATTTGAGATTTGTGAATTAGCTAGTGCAATATCTTCTGGGCTAATATTTGTGCATCCAAAAAACAGAAGGAGCAAACCTATAACAAATAACAAACAAATCTTTTTCATAAATCCAACTTCTAAGTTTAATACTCTCTATAAATTCTTAACTTTTTCGTAGTGTTCAACTACATCCCAAGTATTCCAATTCAAACAATCCTTCTCATTAAACCCAAGTTTTTTGGCATATTTATTTATTACTTTTATGCTCGGGGCCTCAATTTCTAAAAAGCATGGAACATTACTGTATTCTCCTAAATATTGCTCAATCTCAAAGTGAGTACTCCCTAATTTGTAACTAGTGCGATGTTTTTTTATTCTGGTCTTTGTTTCTAAACCAAGGTTCTCAAAAATCAGTTTCATTTTTTCAAAATCCATTACTTCTAGTTCTATTTCTTCGCAAACCTTGGCTTGGGACTTTGCTTTACTCTTAATTTTGTATGTTAAGAAAACCTTTTTGTCCATTTTTCTTAATCTCAACAAATTCTTTTTTTTCTTTATTCTCCTGTCTGGGAAATCAAAGTTTTGGGCATCAATCAACCCATCAAAAGCCTTTTTTGCTCCCATTTGTTTTAGTTTCTTCTCAACCTCTTTTTTGTTAATCTCAAGTATTTTTACTTCAATTTCTTTCATAATAAACAAGTGTTTCTTTTGCTTTTAATATTTTGTTTTGACCTAACTTTGGGGTTAATGTTAAATATTACAATGGAATATACTTTGTATGCGAACAAATTTAACCCCCAAAAAACCAGTTTCTGTTTCTTCTGTATCAAAACAATCATTAGTTGCAAACTTAAGAAATCGAGTGAGTCAAGCGCTTAAGGAAAGTAAAAAACAGCAGGTGTTTGGAAGAGTGCGAGTTGGAACAAAAGGAGTTTCTGGTTTTCATGGAACAGATTTAACTCCAAGAATGATTAATACAATTCATTTTCTTTCAAAAAGTAATGGTAGTCCAAATAGGGAACTAGCACTTAAAGTCTCGACTGTGCTTAGCGCTGCTAGGGAAGGGCGAGTAGAAGTTTTCAATTATTCAGGCGAACACCAAATCTTAGTGAATATTGTTAATGGAATACTTGCCGCCGAGAAGGGTGAAGTAAAATTTGAGTTTAAATTAAACTCAACCCAAGCAAAATTACTTGACAAGTACTTTGGACTTACTAGGTCAAGAACTGATTAATTTTTTTGAAAAGTCGGATTTAGTTTTCTAAATCCACTTCGTTTTATTTTCTTAGTTCCTTAAGTCCATTAACACAGTTCTTTACTTCGTTCTTATTTAGTGCAAGAGTAATTTGTTCTGCTACTTCAAGTCCTACATTCTCTTGTGCCTCTAGTGTTGAAGCACCTAAGTGGGGAGTGCAAATAACCTTCTCATGCATAATTAGTTCTTTATTTAGTGGTGGTTCTTCTGAGTAAACATCAAGACCTGCAGCACTAACTTTTCCAGAATTGAGTGCATTAAGTAGAGCACTTTCATTAATTACTCCTCCTCGTGCAACATTAAGTATTCTTACTCCGTTTTTCATTTTAGCAAATTGTGCATCAGAAATCATGTTTTTTGTTTGTTCAGTAAGTGGAACGTGAACAGTAATGTAATCAGAGTTAGTAATTATTTCATCAATCTCTGCTTTCTTTACCCCTAGTTCAAGTAGTTTTTCTGCCGGGACAAATGGATCAAATACAAGTACGTTCATTTCCATTGCGAGAGCTACTCTTGCAACTTTTTTTCCAACATTACCAAATCCAACTAAACCAAGCGTTTTTGCTTTGAGTTCAGTTCCTTCAAAACTCTTTCTATCCCACTTTCCTTCTTTCATGCTCTTGCATGCTAAATAATTTGGTCTAGCACAAAGCATCATTAAAGCAAGTGTTTGCTCCGCAGCAGCATTAGTGTTACCAAAAGGAGTATTCTCAACAACTATCCCTAAACTTTTGGCACTTTCTTTATCAACATTATCTACCCCGACTCCAGCTCTTCCAATAATTTTTAGTTTTCCTGTAGCTCCAGCTTCAAGTACTTTAGCAGTAATTTTTACTCCGCTCCTAATAACAAACCCATCATAGTTTGGGGCGAGTGCGGCAAGTTCATCTTCTTTTAAATTAAGTTTAACATCAAGCTCAATTCCAGCTTTTCTAATTATTTCTAAAGCAGTTTCGCTTACCTGATCAGTTACAAGTACTCTTGCCATTTTCTCAACCCCTTAAATTTAATTATTTTTATCTTGAAATTTAATATATTCTACAAGTATTTTTTTTATTGTGCTTTCATTTCTTCTGTAAGTGCTTGAAGGTATGCTTTTAGTTCTTCAACTTTTAAGTTCCCCATGTGAGGAATTCGCAAAGTATCAGCTAATCCTTTAGCAATTAGTTCATCATTTAGTTTTCTGTATCCTGCATCCATTACATACCCTTTTGCTTTAACTTTTTTCTTTACCTCTTCAAGATTAATTTTGTTAGTATTTGAAACACAAGTAACTGTTTTTGATCTGTGTCCTTGTTCTGCAAATAAATCCATTCCTAATCCAAGCGCCCACTTTTGGGTTTCAGTAGCCATGGCTTCATGTCTTGCCCAAACATTATCCATTCCTTCAGTAAGCATTGTTGCTAGTTGTGTCTTAAGCCCAAAAATTAATCCAACAGCAGGGGTGTAAGGGGTTTGGTTTGTATCATATTCTTTAGCAAGTTCAACAAAATCAAAGTAATATCCTTTTGCTTTAACAGTTTTGGATTTTTCAAGAGCTGCCTCACTTACACTTGCAAAACTAAGTCCTGGCGGTAAGGAGAAACATTTTTGTGAACTAGTTAAACAAACATCTATTCCAATTGTATCTACTGGAATATTTGCTCCGCCCATAGAGGAAACACTATCAACGCAAAGTAATGCTCCGCTTTCTTTTACTAAAGGGGCAATTTCTGCGATAGGATTTTCTACCCCTGTAGAAGTTTCATTGTGAGTAACACAAACACTCTCATATTTCTTTTGAGAAAGTTTTTCAGCAAGTACTTCTTTATTCACAGCCTTACCTGGCTCAACATGGAGTATATCCACACTTTTTCCACAAGCTTTAGCAATATCAATCCATTTTTTTCCAAAAGCTCCGCACTCAACCATTAGTACATTATCATTAACACAATTTCTAATTGCTGCTTCCATTAACCCAGTTCCAGAACTAGTAGAAATTAGTACTCGGTTATTTGTTTGGAAAACTTTTTTTAAGCCACTAGAACATTCTCCAAAAATTTCAGCAAATTCTTTTCCCCTATGTCCAATCATTTCTTTTCCCATTGCCTGCATTATTTCAGAAGGGACACTTACTGGGCCAGGTATGAATAGTTTCAAATGTATCAATCCTTAAAGTGAGTCATTAATCTATTCTCAAAGTTAGTTCCTTAACTTTTTTGCTTTGAACGTATTGGAAAGAATTATTGAAGTGTTCGCTTAAAACAACTTGAATTATTTGAGCACTAGGGGTGGCATTAGGTCTAGGGAAAATATTGTAATAATCTCTAAGTCTTTCTCCAGCTTTGAATTCAATTATTTTCTTTGACTGCACTCCGACTCTTCCACCTTTATCAAAAGCAAGTTGGTCGCCAGCATAAATTTCAATAGAAATCATTTGTGATTTATTAGAATTATTATTTAGTTCAATCATCAATTCAACAGGTTCTCTTCTTGACAAAACCATTCTAATTGGATTTAACTCTGCTCTCAAATCAATCATTTCAATCACCTAAACTAAAAGAATTACTTATGTAAATGCCAACTGTATTATTAAGCTTTTTCTAAAAGAGAAAGGGTTATGTAGAGGGGCGATTTTTGGGACACTCGCTTGGTTGTGTTTTGTGTGTTGCAAAGAATATAAATCAGTTTCTAAAGTAGCTTGTATTGTTGTTGATGCACAGCATATATATACAACCCTGATTATAATCTAAACTATGTCTAAGTCAAAAAAATTAAAAAATATAGTTGCTTTCGACTTTGATGGTGTGATATACAATACTGCTTTGGAGAGCTTTACCCAAGCAGTGAAGGCTGGAGCTGAATTTGGATTTGTGTTCCCTGATAAAGAAAAATTAAAGGAAAAGTTTTTGGCCGGAAGAAATCTTGTTACGCAACTTGGGGAGTATTACACGGTATTGAGACTGATAAAACAGCATCCTGGAATTAATTTTGATAAACTAACTGAGGCGCAATTTAGTGAGGAATGCAAAAGAGATGCTAGTTTTCACAAAGCATTTTTGGATAGATTTGTTGCCCATCGAAAAGAAATGCAAACAACCCATCCAAAAGAGTGGGCCGCTCTTCAGAAACAATACAAAGGCGCAGTAAATCTTTTTAGGAGAGTTTCAAAGAGAAATTTAGTTTACATCGCAACCACAAAAGATCTCGCATCCGTATTAGCATTACTAAAAACAATGGGGTTGAATGTACCTCGGGAAAGAATACTTAGCAAGGAATTCTCTGGAGACAAAACAAAACAACTCGCAGAAATTGAAAAAAGAACTGGGAGAAAACCGCTTTTAATTGATGACTCAATTGAACAGGTTGCTAGAGCCACTGAAAAAGTTGGGAGAGCAGTACTTGCAAAGTGGGGTTATTCAACAGAACTACAAAAAAAGGCAGCAAAGGAAAGAGGTTATCCAATATTGACTGGAAGAGGAAAAACTGCTGCTAAAAAACTAACTAGGCTCGCAAGAAAGTTATGACTTGTTAATCAAGATCCTTTTTTTCCCTAAATCTTTAAATACAACTTAATACAACAATTGTGTAGGAAAAAGAGTTTTTCTTTTTATTTTGTAAGGGTGATTAGGAGTGGGTGAAGTAATTCCAGAAGCAGAGCTGATTAGAAAAGAAATTATTCTAAGGCAAATTGATCTCCCAGCTTCAGTTACTTTAACAAAAAAATCTCTTTTGCGTTGGTGTTGTCTTTCACTAGGCCTAATTTCTCCAAAAGAAACAAGGGATAAGGGTTTCTTGGTTTTTGATGCACTCTTCACTTGTCTATTTACAAAGAAACAATCTCCTACAACTCTTGAAATCAAATCCTTTATTTTGGAAAAAAATAGTGTTGAAATGAGTGAGAAACTAATTCGCTACCACTTAAACCGAATAATTGATTTAGGGTTTATTCACCGCGATGGTTTAGTTTATAAAATAAATCCTTCTCCCTCAAGTGAACAAAGAGAATCCTTAAAAGAATCCTTTAATGCTTGGACAAAAAAAATGGTTGAAGAAGAAACAAAAAAAATAGCTGATGCGCTAGACAAGTTACAGAAGAGTTACGAAAAGTAAACTTGAGTAACTTAAATTTTTTGTTGTTTTGTTAAATTAGGTTCAATTTAGTTTTTTTGGTTACCTTGCTCTTCTTCTCAAATAAGTTTTTGGTAATTTAAATCCATGTTCATTTTTTAGATATTTGGGGTAGCTGTCGTGTCCTAAGTATCTTCTTGAATCAAGAGTGCTTCTTGCTCTGGAGAGCGCAGCATATTCTGGTTTAATTTTGCTTCTGCTACTAGTCGGGTGTTCTCTCCAATCAACTGGTCTTAAAGATAAACCTGCTTTAATTGCTTTTCTAAATTCAGCATTGATTTGTTCAGCAGTAACTGTAGCCCTTCTCCGGTGGTAGTTGTAAAGGGGCATAGCTTTTGCAACATCCGGTACAAGACTAATAAGATAACTTCTCCAGTTGCCAAAACTCAAAAAAGTTTTTCCCCCAATTTTTCTTGCTTGTGCTATTGCATTAAGTGCTGCTAAACTCTGGCCGCTAGAAGTAACCGGTTGTTTTGCTGTCTGCCACTGCTTAGAACTCAATTTGGAAAAATCCCCTGCTTTGAGTAGCCTTTCTGTCTGTTGTGTTATCATAGAACTGATTCTTTCATTAGGTAAATTATTTGGACTCAAAGAATTAACATTTTGAAAAGTTCGTAAGTACTCATACCAAGAACCGCATCCAAAAAAATGTTTTCCATTAGACACTCGTCTATATGCAGTTGAATACAAAGAATACAAACTTAGTTCTGCACTACCTGCTTTTTTTCGACTTAGTTTCCAATACTCCACATCAAGTGGAATGTTTTCTGAAATAGCCCGAGCAATACGCCCATGAACAATATTGTCTGGTATTTGGGGCATAATTTAAACACACTTAATTTAGTTTGTATTTTTCTAAGTTATACTATTAGAACTGTTCAATAAAAATGTTTCTTTTAGAATGGGTTTTTGGTTTTGCTAAAGATACCTCACTCTTGGTTTTCTTGCTGTGATTACCACAAAAGGTTTTTCATAGAGTAAATCTCCCTTCAGTGATTGTAAGACTAATTTGTGGGAGTTTTTTGCTTCTTGTGGAGGGTTAGGGCCATTATATTTTGTAAAAAGGGCTGTGTGAAGTTCTCTTACTTCTTCCAGATTCAGTTTTTTTAATTCTTCAATAGTAGTTGCTTTTCCTTTAGTAATTCGTGCTAGTAGCGCAGTTCTTTGTATGGGTGATAAGGTCTTTAGTGTATCAACCATATTTTTGAGCTCGAGAGAGGACATTGCATTGTTATAGGCATTATCAGTATCTAATTTAAGTAATTCTTCAGAAGTAATTCTTCTTGCACTAACGCCAAACCCGGTATTTCTTAGTTCAATTTCAAGTGTTTTTTTATGGGCTCCAAACTCTATCACCATAAATTTTGCTCCTGGTTTTAGTGTTCTCCAAGCTTGTTTAAATAATTGCTGTCTAGTTGAGTAAGCTAAGTGTTGAGTTAAGAAATGGGCATATAAATGATTAAAGCTATTTGGTCTTTCACCAGCCAAATATTTTTCTGCTGCAATCCCTGATTTAATTGTCAGATTATTTGGTTTTGTTTTAGCTCCAAGCTCTCGTAAGTATTTGAAGTGGTCTAATTGGCTAGCTTCAGCTTTTTCAATCGCAACAACTTCTGTTCTAGGGTGTCTTAGTGCTAAATCAACAGATTTTTTTAAACGCTTTCCTTCGCCTAAACCAGCAATTCTTGAAAACTTTCTTTGCATGAATAAGTAAGAGCGTGGGTAGAATAAAAGATTATGTGGCCCTAGGTTAGAGAATACTTTTTTGTTGAATTAATTTGTAAACCAAACCCAATAGTTTGCTTTTTATAGTTCTTTATTGTATTATTTGCAAGTCTATAGATTAGATTTTGGGTGTTGTTTTGCCTCTGCAAAAAAAAAGTTTTTACGAAGCTACTCCTGGAGAAATTTATCGAGGAATAAACTCAATGGGGGAAACTTTTGAGGGTGAAACAAAAAATGTAGTTGAAAAAGATCCTGATTATGTTATTTATTGTAAAAAAATGAATAAACAATTTCCTGGTATAAGTAAAGGTGCAATTTTTCCTGAAAAGTATAAGGAAGCAGTTGAGTTTTTGGGTTGGCACTTAAATGCAGAAGAACACATGGCTGCAGTAAAAGGAACTTTTATTGTAGGATTAATTCCGGTAGTAATTTTGTTAATAATAGTTGGTTTTGTAGGGTACAGAATTGATTTAGGGTTAGTTCCGATTGGGTTAGGTTTGATTGTTGATACGCCAATGTTTGCTGATTCAGCATTAATGGTTTTTTTTGTAATTGCAATAGTTCTTTTTGCAATTGTTGCTGCAGTTGCGTACATGATTTATAATTATCCAATAGGGGTTGGAGAGGATGAAAGAACTCGAGCGCTAACTTATGTTCCTGAAATGGTTGGCTATTTAATAATGTCAATGAAACTTGTTCCTAATTTAGAAAAATCAATTGAGTTTTCTGCGAAACATGGTAGGGGAAAAGTTGCTGATGATTTTAAGCGATTAATTTGGGATTTTCAAATAGGAGTTTATTCTTCAATTAGTGAAGGGCTTGATGCAATGGCAATAAGGTGGGGAAAATATTCTGTTGAATTAAAAGAAGCTTTAATGAAAATAAGGGCAAGTGTAATGGAGCCTAGCGAATCAAAGCGTTACCAAATATTAGACAAAACAATGATGGAAGTGCTTGATAGTGTTAAAGACAAGATGGGGGATTATGCTCGCTCACTAAACCAACCCTCAGTAATGCTCTTCTATATTGGAGTACTCCTTCCCCTACTTTTAGTAATAATTCTTCCAGTGGGTTCAGCTTTCTCAAACCTTCCCTTTGCAACAACCCCTGTTCTAGTTTTTATTTATGTTTTTATGATTCCTTTCCTTGCTTATAGTTTTGCAAAAGGAGTAGTAAAGAAAAGACCTCCAACTTATGAGCCCCCTCAAATTAATGATAATTTTGCCGGACTTCCTAGAAAAGGAACTATGAAATTTAGGGGCGGAGTAATGGATGTAAGAGTTTTTTGTATACTTATTATTGTGGTAGGGGTAGTTTCTTCGCTTTTCCTTTCAATGGAAGGTTTTCCCCCAAAACTTTTGTTCCCAAAAGAAGAAGATGGAACAATAGTAGATGGTTTTCAAATAATTCCTGCTGATAAATCCTTGGCAGATGTGTTCAAAGAAAGAGGGGTAGATTATTACGGAAAAGTTTGGATAGATCTTTATGTAATCCAAATATTTGATAGCAAAAACAAAGGGTCTTATTATGATGATTTGATTAAACAAGGGTATGATCCAAAAACTGCTGATGACATGGTTTTTAGTGAAAAACTAAAAATAATTAGCAAACCAAGTAATGACCCAACAAAGTATCTTTTCATTTCAGGAGTACTATTTTCATTAGTTCTAGCCGGTTGTTTGTTTATTTATTATAGTAGCATTTACAAGAGAGAAGCTCAATTACAAATAATGCAAATGGAAGATGAGTTCAAAGAATCCATGTACATGATTGCTTCAAGAATGGGTGAAAACAAACCTGTTGAAAATGCACTAAAACAAGCGAAAGACTTTTTGCCTAACTTATTAATTAGTAAAAGAATTTTTGGGAAAACAATTGAGAATATTGAATTAATGGGTATGCCCTTAGAGAACGCAGTATTTGATCCAATGTATGGCTCAATGAAAGGAGTTCCTTCAAAACTACTAACTACCGCAATGAGACTTCTAGTTGACTCCGTGAGTTTAGGAGTTGAGGTTGCCGCAAGAACCCTAATGTCTCTTTCTCTTCAAATGGAGAACATGGATAAAGTAAACAAATCTCTAAAAGAAATGGTTTCAGATGTTACAACTACTATGCAAACAATGGCTCTTTTTATTGCCCCAATGGTGCTAGGGATAACTACCGCGCTTCAAAAAGTAGTTGTAATGACCCTATCCTCAGTTGTTGCTTCTCCCTCAATGGACCCTTCAGCGGCTCCTGATGTTGGAAGTATTGCAGGCGGAGCAGCTAGTGGATTACAAATGGATTTATTCAAAGTAAGTATTCAATCATTCAAAACATTTGCAACCCCTGCAGAGTACTTGCTAATAATCGGAATTTATGTAATACTAGTTGTTGTTATTTTGACTTATTTCACAACAAAAGTTCGTGAAGATAATGAATTGTTGTTTAGATTAAATTTAGCTAAATCTCTTCCAATTGCAGTTGCAATTTATTTAATTACAACAATTGCTGCAAATATGGCGATTGGAGCAGTAATGTAAATGTTAGGTGAAGTAAATTGCAGTAGGGATAAAGTGAAATTAAAAAAGTGAGTTATATGGTAGGGAAAAAGATTACGGAAAAAAAGTTACTTGCTGAAACTAAAGCCCAATCAGAAGCAGTTTTTCGAATAATGGTTGACTCAGTAGTTGGGCTAGTAATACTTGTAATAATAATTTCTTCTATTTCTTATTTTAATGACCAAACAATTGCTCAATCTTGGGCAGATTTTCGTACCCTGGTAGAATCAGCAGTTAATTCTCCAGACGGATCAATTATTGCTTCCAAAACATTATCATTTGCTCAAGGGAATGCAATTGCAACAGATGATTTGCAAGACTGGATGAACTACCCTGCAAAGTGCTTTAGCTTTCAAACAAATTACTCCTCAATTGAAATAATTGATTCAAAACAAGTAACATTCAAACACGCACTACAAACAAGAGTATATGCAAAGTGTACTTCAGGGGATAGTTGCAACATAAGAGATCCCCAAGAATCCTGTTGCATTAATTGTGTTATTTCATTTGGAAGCGAAATAAAATAACTCTTATTTAGTATTTTACTGTTTTTGGCCGGCACGATACTTGCGAATCCTTTTTATTAACAATTAATTAAAGTTATTTTATGGAATTTGATTTCAAAGGAAATGAAATTGTTTTCGACCGAGAATTGTCTAATTTGGATAAGTTAGTTCTAAAATTTGTAAAAGTTCTAGATAAAGAGAAAGTAGATTATGTTATAATCTCGGGTTATATTGCTATTCTTTTTGGGAGAAGTCGAGGGACAGAAGATGTTGATTTGTTTATAGAAGAAATGTCTTTGGGAAAGTTTAATGAGTTATGGACTGCATTTAATGCGAATGGATTTGAGTGCATAAATACTTCTGATTCAAAAGAAGCTTATGAAAACTTCTTACGGGATAAAACAAGCATAAGATTCGCAGAAAAAGGGGAATTCATGCCAAACTTTGAGCTGAAATTTCCGACTGAAGAATTGAGCAAATATTCTCTAAACAATAAGATAAAGGTTGTTTTGAATAATATGGTTTTGAATACCTCAAAGATTGAACCGCAAATAGCATACAAGCTATATCTGGGTTCCGAAAAAGATCTTGAAGATGCCACTCATTTATGGCAAGTATTCAAACAACATCTCGATAGAGCACTTTTTAATAAGTTTGCAGAAAAGCTTAATGTGACAAAGCTAATAAAAAAACTAGAGTGAATTATTATGAGCAATTTTCCAAAAATCGATTTAAAAGAATTGGATAGGGATATTAAGCGAAATAAGGAATCAAGGCTAGAATTCCTAAAACAATATGTGCAGTGGCTAAAAAAGACTCCCAACAAAAAGTGGTCAAAACAACAGAATAAGGTAATAGAGCAAAACTAGCTCTATTGAATTTGTGTAAAACAATAACCTTATAATAACTATAGCGCTATAGTTTATTGGTGGTATTAAATGGAAACATCTACTATTCAGGTTGAGAAACTAACAAAAGATTTGCTTAATGAGCTAAAACATACTTTTGGTTCAAAAACCTATGACGAAGTAATACAAACTCTTGTAAAAAGAAAAACTGAGTCAGGATTTGGGAAGTTTGCTAAAAAAAAGATTTCTGTTGAAGAAATGATGGCTGGCTTGCGTGATAAAAATGACCGAAACTAATTTCTTTATTGACTCCAGTGCATGGCTCGGATACTTGCTTGGAAACATGCCCGAAACAAAAGCAATAATTGAGTCACAAGAAAACACTTTATTTACTTCAATTTTGACAATATATGAAGTTTACAAGAAAATTAAGAAGCTTGGAAAAGAACCTCAAAAAGCAATTCTGTTCATAGAAGAAAATAGTATAGTAATTAATATCACAAAAGAAACTGTATTAAAAGCTGTGGAAAATTCTGAAAAATATTCTTTGCACACAGTGGATAGTTTTATCTACACTGGTGCAGAAGAAACAAATTCAATACTTGTTACAGCCGATAATGATTTTGATAAATTGCCAAGTACAAAAATATTAAGGGAAAGATTAAAATGAAGGCCTTGAAACTAGTTGAGAAAGAACTTAAGAAAAATTTTGGTAAAAAGTGCGAAGATTATAATCCTCTGTGTGCAACCTGTATAATGTGGCATGCTTATGAAACATTAAAGGAAGGATTAAATTTGAAGTAATCTTTCAGTTTTAACTTAATTTGAATGAGTCTTTTTGTTTGGGGCATTTTCACTACTTAATTGCTTAAGTTTAAATACTGCCTCGTCGTTTGTATTGCAGGTGATTTAGTGGTTAATCAAAAGGGGCAGGCTTTTAGTGTTTTTGAATTATTGATTGCAGGAGTTGTTGCTTTTGCAATTCTGATTATTTTATTACTTATCCTTAACGGTGTTATTCCTCCTGGTGGAGGGGATGCAAAAACCGCTATCTCAAATGGTATATCGGGAATTAAACCTTCGGGAGATACAACTACTCCTGTTTTTGATTTGAGTGCTAAGAGTACTATCACAAGTGCTGATCTTGTTACAAAGACTGGGCTTGATGAAAAATCAATTGTGTTTGCGGTTGGTCAGTTTGGAGTAGGTTCAAATCCTAATACTGCTGTAACTGCAACCAATAATGGAACAGGAATTCAATACAATGGAACTAGTTCACTAAGAGCTCAAGCAAGAATAATTTGTAAAGCTACTGGGGAAAAATTAAAACAATTTTTGGATGAAACAATTTCTTCAGATTCATATAAAATAGAAGTTGATCCTTCAAGTAGTGATGCTTGTGGAGTAGAAGAGGCTCAGCCTTGTTGTATTGTTTTACTTCAAAGAGCAACTAGTTAAATTAATTTTTTTCTAAAGTTCTGTTTAGAACTTGGTTGGCTAAGATAGCCAATTAAATTTTGGGCAGAACTCAAGTCTTATTATGTGCTGGTTTGGTGAATTAAATGATTACTCTAAAAAAATTAGCAAAAGGGCTTTTTTGGTTGGCAGTATTGTGTGTACTTGCACTAATTGTGTTGTATCTTTTAGTAATGGGTGCTTTTATTTGGGATTGGGTTTTTGGTTTTGGCCACCCAACAACTTTGGGTTCAAAAATGACTATTGCTTATGGGCTAAAGGGTATTTCTCCTTCGGGAGATACCAGTACGAGTATTTTTGATTTTGTTAGTAATACTAGTTTGACAAGTCTTGATATTAATGCAAAGACTGGTCTTGATCCCAGATCAATTGTGTTTGCAACAGGTCAATTTGGGGTTGGTTCAAATATTAATCCAGATATAAAACTTCTGAATAATGGGTCTGGAATTGAGTATGTGGGAACAAGTACTTTGAAAGTTAAAGCAAGAATAATTTGTAAGTGGTCTGGGGAAAAGTTGGAACAGTACCTGATGGATTTTGTTTCTTTAGATGAGTATAAAGTTGATGTTAATGTAGTTAATGTTTGTGGAATAAATATATACAATCCTTGTTGTATTGTACTCTTAGAAAGACCAACAAATTAATCAAGTTTAAATACTACCTCGTCGTTTGTATTGCAGGTGATTTAGTGGTTAATCAAAGAGGACAGGCATTTAGTGTTTTTGAACTAATGATTGCGGGGGTTGTAGCTTTTGCAATTCTAATTGTTTTATTAATGGTTATTGGGGGAGTTAATCCTTTAGGAACTTCGCAGGATGCAAAAACAACTATTTCTAATGGGATAAAAAGTATTTCTCCTTCAGGAGACACAACTACTGGTGTTTTTGAGTTAAACAGTAAGAGTGCATTAACTAGTGATGATTTAACAGAAAAAACTGGGCTTGATGCCAGATCTATTGTATTTGCTGTGGGTCAGTTTGGGGTAGGTTCAAATCCTAATACTCAAGTAGTAGCTGCCGATAGTGGTTCAGGAGTTCAGTATACTGGTAGCGGTACATTAAGAGCTAAAGCAAGAGTAATATGCAAGCAAACTGGTGCAAAGTTACAAGCATTCCTTGATGATTTTGTTCCCACAACAGCTTATGCAAGAGAGGTTAATCCTACTGATAGTGGTGCTTGTGGTGAAGAAGAGTACATGCCTTGTTGTATTGTTCTCTTAGAAAGACCAACAAAGTAAATTAGGAACAATTTTTGGGAAAAGAAGTTTTATATACTTCTTTTCTCCTTATTCTTTTTATGAAAAAAAGTTTTTTTAGTAAAGACTCTGTTTTCCTTGAAGAGAACGGGGACGGTAATTTAGGTACAGTGTACATGATACTTGTTTTTGCGATTGCGGCATTATTATTAGTTCTTGTAGTAAAACCGGTTTTCCAACAATCCCAAAAAGTAATTCCTAAATCAACTGGAAATTAATTGGTGTCTATCGTGTCCAAGTTTAACCCTATTGGAGAAAAAGCTCAAGCAGCAGCGCCTTTCGAATTATTTGTTGCTGTAATAATAATGACTTTTGTTGTAATTGTAGGGTATAACGCATTAGTGGCAGTTACGGAAAAAGTTTGTCTTAATACAGTTGATAGGGAAATGACCAAATTTAAAGTTAGTTTAGAGGGTACAGTAAAAATGAAGAGCCAGAACAAGATTTTTTTTAGCCCAGATTCTAAGTGTTTTACTTCAAAGAGTACAATAATGAAGATTGAGATTGAGCCCGATAAAAGAGTTTGTGCTGCAAGATGCAATTATCCTTCGGATGGTTGTTTTGTAATGACTTTTTCAAATCCAACTATTGCTGATGGATTTATTTCAAAATGCTTAGAACTCCCTCCTTTTACAAATTTTGTAACAAGTGGTTGTACTGATGACTTGGATGTTGCTAGTCAAGGATATAGTGCAATTGACCCAATGACTTCGGGCAAAATAGGGATTGGGAGTTATATTTTCAAGAATATTTCTCCCGCGGGAGACACTTACCCAAAAATTTGTATTCTTTATAAATAACGTGTATTTTTTGAGTGATTAAATATGCTGGGATTTATTTTAAGTAAAATGCAAATGCTTCTATTTGCCGTGGGAATTGCAATAGTTGCCTTACTTTTCTTTGACTTTGTTTCAAGAGTTGGTTTGTCAGAATCTGCAAAAACGCTTCTAATTACAAATACAAAAGTTATTTCTGATCAAATAAATAATGATTTGCTTTGTTCTGACAAATTTGTTACTCTTCCTGATGCATTAACCTATGGTTACAAAAATGACCGCCTTTTTTATGATTTAGAATTTTCAAAACAACAATTAGGAGATAATCAAGATTTTTCCAATCTCCTAATATTGCGTATTGTGGAACACAAACCAAGTAATAGTACTGCTAAGAAAAATATTATTGGATCAAATTCATTTATCTCAGATGCTGAATTTGTTTTAATTGATCCTGGATTTCTCCCAGAAACTGCGCCTCTAGAGAAGTATTACAATAGTGCTAGTGGTGAACCAAATACTACAATTTCTCTTTATCCTCGTGCTTCTTCAAAAACCTCTGTTTATACTGGTGCTCCGGATAGTTACTCTGTAGTAAAAGAAGTGGTGGATGGAAAAAAGAAAGTGTATATTATTCCTTGTACAAGCGAGAGAGCAAATAATTGTGTTGAGAATATTCTAAGAGTAGGGTGTTACAAACTTAAAACTAGCAAGGGTTCTACTCCAAATAATGATGATTTAGTTCCTTCTTGTTTTAACAAATCCTCTCAAGTAGGCACTTATAGCGATGTTTCAAGAAACTATACTTGGAAAGATTGTGTAGCCCTATTTGGTCAAAATGTATAACCATAAACTAGGTTTAATCAGTATTTATGTTTGTGAGACAGTATATTCACAAAAGGTGATTTTTTGCGAAGGGTTGTACTTAGTCAAAGGGTTAGAAGGGTTGCTTTAAACCGGACAAAAAACGCAATTTCACAAGTTCAACCAAAAGTTGCTAATCAGCGTATGTTTAGGGGATTAAATGATTTTAGAAAGCATTCGGATAATTTTATTCTTTTTTTTATGCGCGGAAATGAAATTTATAGAAAACGCCCTGTTTTTAGAAGATTTGCAAAAAGATTTCCTAAACTAGAAGTAGAAATTACTGAATCTATTACTAAAATTACTCGTGAGCCAATTGTAACTCTTGAGCCTCGAATGAATCAAATGCCTTGGGAAAAACTGTTTGATGCCTATAACAAAATGTCTCGATTACTTTATCGCTCAGATGCGTACGTTGTGATTAAAACTGGATCTCTTAAGGGTAGAGTGGATATTCAGCATTTAACGAGGTAATTTTAACCAAAAAGGTTATTAATTCACAAAGCATTAACTTTTTGATTTGAATGAAAAAGTTTTTTTATAAAAGCAAAGGGTTTATTGGTCCGATTGGGGATGATTTACCTTCATTAATCCCAATCGTGGTTTCTCTTGTTTTGTTCTTTACAATTTTTGCCCTTACTTTGAATACTTTTAACTCAAAGAATCTTTATATTGAAAAACAAATGAATTTGACTTCTGTTGCTCGGGAAATTAAAGGAGATTCTTTGATATTGAGTATTGAGGATTTTCAGAAAAAATGTGATGCCATTTCGCTCAAAAAATTTCCTTACAATTTCATGGTGGGGGTATATTTCTCTGAAAGTGATTTGAAAAAATCTATTGATGATTTTGTTCTAGTTTCAAAAGAAGCTGATCCAACAATTGTTGAGGGAACAAAATTTATTCCTGCTACTACAATTGCGGGGGATAGTAGAACTTATTCTTGTAAATATTCTCGTGTAGGAGCAATTGCTTTTAACCCTAAAAAATCAGGCTCCTATATGCTTAGATATTACCCTGTTGCTGTTCAATATCCTATTGGCTCAGTTGATGACAAACAATACATTATTCTTCCAGCAGTAATGGCTATGGTGGTGTGGGAATGAAATTCTTAAATGAGCGCGGACAAGCCGCCCTAGTTGATTCACTTTTCTTTATAGCCATAGTTTCAGCTATTTGTACCGGATTATTTTATTATGCAATTAATTATGGTTTAGGTAGTGAATCTTTACTTAACTCATTTTACTCAAGTGACTTTGCAATGGATTCTCTAAAAGTTATTACTTACGTTAATGTGATGCGTGATGGTTCAGCAGTAAGTCTAAATTCGCCTGTTGAATTCCAGGAATATGATTATTTATTAGCATTATTAAAAGAAGATTTTGCTCAAAACAAATTAATTGGAGAGGGTTCGCGTAAAGCAATAGCCAACACCCTTTATTCTGTACTAAAACCATTTGATGATTCAATCGACTATGCTTTTTTTATTACAAAAGAAGGAACTACTGTTGGAGAAGCAAAATTCATTGCATTAATAATTGCGGCGCATGTGCCTGGGCCAGTTACTGGCGCAGGGGATTATTGCGAACCAAATACGACTAATTGTTACTCAATAAAAAGAGTATTTTATTCTTGTGACCCAACTGAAAAAACAGTGCTTGAAAAATACATTTTTCCAAATGTTGGAAAAGTTGATTCAGCAATGGGAAAAATAACTCTTCCCGAAGGCGAAGCAAGTTCAGCTCCCTATGTAATAGGATTACACACCTGGGTTTCAAAGAGAGTAGACGCAATGAGTAATGAAAATCTTACCGGAGCGCAATTTCATTGCACTGTAATTGAAGGAGTTAATGTTCAACAACCTTAATTTTTAATTCAAGCTTTTACTCTAGCTTTGCATTTTGGGCAAATTAATTGATTTCCTTCTTTTTGTGAGCAGTTTTCACAAAATGCTGTCCCACATTTTGGGCAATAAACTACTTTTTCAGTTTCTTTTTTACAATTAGGACAAATCTCTTTATCACTTAGTTCTAAATCTTCAATGCTTTCATCTTCAACGTCTTCGCCGCTACTTGTTGAACTTTCTCCCATATCAGAATCCAGTCCAAGATCAAATTCATCTTCGCTTGTTTGTTTCTTACCTTTTTTAGGGGAATCCTCTCCAAGTAGAGATTTAATATCCGAAGGATTTGGGTTTTGGGAATTTGTTTGAGCAAGAGTTTGGTTATTAGTTGGAATTGTTTTTTGAGTAGGATTTCCTTCTCTTTCTGACCTTCTATCAGCTCGTTTACTTCTCTTATCAGGAGAATTTTCTCCTCCTTTTTCTTCAGCAGGCATATCGCTATACATTGTACTTGTATCAACGTTTTTTAGTTGATTAAAAATGTTTTCGGCTATTCCCTCTGATTCTTCGTTTGTGGGAAACCTATTAAAAGTTTTTTTAAATTTTTGTACTTCTTCTAAAGCAAGTTTTTCTTCCATACTTTTTGCTTCTATAGGTTTTTTCTCTTCATAATTCTTGCTATTCTTTTCCATGTCCTCATAATTCATTGTTGGGATTTCAGAGAGTAGTGGTCTTCCATCCGGGGCAGTTGGCTCTGCATAATCATCTTTTGAGCCAGATTGAATATTAGTATTTGAATAGTTTCCTCTATTAAATCTCATTAATCTTCTTGGAACTTTTTCAGGCATAAAATCACAAATATTATCTTTTTGATTTAATATTCTTCTTCCTCTGTTTTTTCTTTTTCATTTAATCCTTCAAGGTTTTGAAGTAAATCCTCTTCTATCTCATCCTCGCTCTCTTTTTTCTTATCATTTTTCTTGATTTGTTGTGCAACATTTCTTAGCATTTCAAGAGCCTTGTTTTTTTCATCATTCGGGGCTGTGCTTGCCTCACTTTTGTTAGTGATATTACTCCCTTTTTCTTTAAAAACCTGTTTTTTCTCGTTAGGAGTATCTTTTGTTTTAATCATTAGTCCATGTTCGAAAG
>Ga0172379_10001751_pt1 | contig 41652 bp, 36 predicted proteins | sample GrowelOW334metaG_FD_119756 | JGI IMG/M metagenome (GOLD analysis project Ga0172379, IMG submission 119756) | Groundwater microbial communities from an aquifer near a municipal landfill in Southern Ontario, Canada - Groundwater well OW334 metaG | ecosystem: Environmental > Aquatic > Deep... | reverse complement strand
GTTGTCCCTGTGACCGTGGCGGAGAGATTAGTGACGGCTAATGTGCCTGTTAATGCTGTCGGTGTGTTACCTTGCAATGTTAACAATGATGTGGGAGCCACTGTCCCGATGCCGACGTTGCCGTCGCTTCTAATACGCATACGTTCTGTCCAAGCGTAATCACCACTGCCAGGATAAAACATATTATAAAAAATTAAATCACTATCATACGTGTTACCCACTGAATTAAATGAACCAAATCCTGCACCAGGTCTTCCAAGTGCAGTAGTTAAACTAACTACGCCTGATGTTGCATCATTCCAATATTTACCTTGTGCAGATGTTCCAACTTTGACATCTAACTTACCGTATGGTGCCGTCGTCCCGATTCCAACGTTGCCGCCGTATTGCCATGTCATAATGTCTGTTCCAGCATTATCCTCAACATACAAATTTGCCTGCGGTGCAGCATTTGCTGCTGATTTCCAATAAGAACCAAAACCTCCTCCACCTCTCATACTCCCAGCATCATCTTCTGTTTGAAAATTTAAAAGAGAACCAAGCCCAGCGGCAGCAATTCCTGTCGTACTCATCCCTAATATTCCTATTTGAACTGGTATATTAGTTGAGGTAGTTGATTTAAGAACATGAAAAAGTGCTTCTGGTCCCGTCGTCCCGATGCCGACGTTGCCGCTAGTGTCAATAACGAATGCTGGAGTTCCACCCGCACCTTGTGTTGAAACTGCAAATTTAGTAGAAGGAGTAAAAATGTTGAAACTATAATTACCATTCCCAAATATTGCTCCAGTACTACTATCAAGTCCGACATATGCTTTCCCGCTTGTATTGTTGAAAGTCATATATGAAGCATTGGTGCCAGTTGTTGATGAAAGCCTTAGTGCATCGGAAGAATTAGCTGTGTTTGCGTGAATTACCCCATTTACTTCCAACGCACTTCCCGGCGCCGTCGTCCCAATACCGACTGAGCCGGCTGCTACTATTAACCCATAATTATTTGTTGCTCCACTAGCTGAAAAATAACCGCCAACATTTGTAGTTCCAGCACCCGTGGCTTCTCCATCAATAGCATAATTATTTGCATTAGTTCCACTATTTATTACGACAAGCCCTTCTGCCAGTGTTGTAGCGATACTTACTTTATAAGAGGCACTACCAACACCACCAATACTTAACGCGGACAAAGGTCCCGTCGTCCCGATTCCAACGTTGCCGGCGCTTGTGATTCTCATTCTTTCAGCAGAAGAGCCACCGTCTGCCTTTGTCGCAAATGTTAAATAGCCACCTCCATCTGTTCCTAAACTATCCGCATTTGTAACATACCCTCTTATAGCTGCAATCCCATATCTTCCTGCTCCCGCTGTACCAGCATTGGCAGTATTTATAAAATCTAAACTGCTTATAAAACCATCATTTGTTGTTGTATTTCCTGCAATTTCTAACGATGTACCCGTAGAACCATAAACACTCAAATATTTAATAGCACCGTATCCTGCCCCGTCATACCCCGGTGCCGTCGTCCCCACTCCTACCCTATGATTCGTCGCATCTACGAAAAGTGAATTCGTATCTACTGTCAGATTGTGAATGCCAAGGTCTACATTTGTTGTTCCTCCTGTATATGGAATGTAGCCTGAGGCAGTCGCATAGTAGGCTCCGTGTTGGCCATCAAGAAGATCAGCATTTAAATTTGTAACGAGTGTATTGGAAGCAACGACAAGTGGAGCGGTACCTGAGGCCAAGGTAGAGGTTAATTGTCCTGACATATTGAGAGTGGTAATACCAGAGAGTGCTCCAAGAGAAGAGACATTGAATCCTGAAGAATTGAGAGAAAATGTATCATCAACTCCATTCCCAATAGTGATTGTCTTGGCATTAACATTTGTTCCAATTAGAATACTGCCCGTAGTTCCAGAATCTAAGGTAAGTGTTCCAGTAGTGCCAGAGTTGATAGTGAGCGGAGAAGCTGGAGCAGAAGAGATAGTCAAAGCTCCGGAGTCTGCGATGTTATTGGTCGTGAATGTCTGTGAGCCAATGACCGTACCTGTGATGAATGTACCTACGCCAGCATTGCTGATCCTAGTAACTCCATTGAGAGAAAGAAGACCGGCTGTGATAGCTACATTGCCAGCGGTGGCAGTAATGTTCCCAGTGGTTGCAGTCATTCCCGAAGTTGCGGTAATAAGTCCTGAAATGGTAGGCGTAGCAGTCCAAGCAGTACCTGTGACGGTAAGATTACCGCCTAATGTTGTGAGATTAGCACCTGAGACTGTGAAAGTATTGTCTAAGGTCGTTGCTCCGTGGAGAGTGAGAGCTCCTGGGGTTGTCGCTGAACCGATAGTATTGATACTTGAAGCACCAGAACCGAAAGTGTTGGTAAGAGAAGCACCAGTTCCAATAGTGGAAGCACCGGAAGATGTGAGAGTAGTGAATGAACCTGCTCCGCCTGATATTGCTCCAGATCCAGATGAGATAGATGTAAACGTTCCAGCACCTGCTTTAGAAATATTCCAAGTATTGGAAGTACCAGAGATATCTTTACCTGTACCAGAATTGGCAATGGCTAGGACATCCCCTGAAGCGGTGGCACTACTGCTGGTTAGGAGTAATACATTGCCAGAAGTGACACCTGTGGCAGTAATGGAATTAGCAGCTCCTGTCGTCCCTGTATATGTTTGGGTGAATGTTCCAGTACCAGAAGCAATAACCAAGTTTGAATTATTTTGAATAGTAACTGCACCATTTGAAGTTAATCCACTAGTTGCAGTAATGAGTCCAGAGATAGTAGGAGTAGCAGTCCAAGAAGTAGGATTGATAGTGAGAGTTGTTGCTGATTTTCCAAGATTGGTAGCGGTGGAATTGACAGTGCCGAGATTGAGAATTCCAGCTGAATCAAGAGTGGTTGTTCCACTTGTTGCAGTTTGAATTGTCAAATCACCAGATGTATTAGTCCAGCCAGATGCACCACCTGAAGCAAGAGTTAATACTCCAGTACTGTTTCCAATACTCGTCGCCGATGTTCCAGTGGAATTGATTAAAGTAGTTCCAAGAATTGTAGTCGGACCATTTAGTGATACTGCTCCTGTACCAGTACTAAATGTGTATGCTCCAACTTGGGAGATATTGTTGTTGAAAGTAGAAGCACTATTGACAGTGAGTGTATCCGTGCCTGCATCTCCTATGATTGCATTGTCTAGCACAGAGAGACTAGCCACAGTCGTGGCTCCACTTGTGACTGAGCCTGTAAGGACTAGACTGTTGGCATAGATGTTACCTTCTGCATCTACGATGAACTTCACAACGTCAGCCACCGAGGCTCCGATAAGGTTACCATTAGCTACTGAGGAACTAGGATTTATATATAGAGAGGCATTAGAAGCATTTGAAGTACCACTAGGCCAAGTGGTGAATGCGTGAGCAAGAGTAGGGACACGATTGAAGAGGGATACTCCAGTGGAGGTGAAGTTGGCAAAGGTAGAGTCATTTAAAGTTGGAGAGTTGAGGGTGCCATTTTGAGTAACTGTATGTATAGCACTACCGACATTGTTCACACTAGAAATATATACGCGATCGGTCTGAGTAGTATTGTGATTGATGTTGTTTAGGATGGCAAGCTCGATACCGGCAAGTCTGGGTAATACGGATGGATCGTATTGGTTAATGAAGACGTCACGTTTCTGTATTGCCGTAGGTCGTGAGACCGAAGGTCCTGAGCCAACAGGCGAAGGAGAAAGGGTTTGAGCCGAAGGAATCTCTTTCACTAAGACTGGAACCTCTTGTATATAAATTTTTGGATTGACGTCTGTAATACCTAGGAATGAGCGAGCACTAGATCTAATATTATTAGTAATTGAATCCATTCCAGATGAGAATCTATTAGCAGAATTTTCTGCATTGTTTATTATTCCTCCGATGAATGACCCCCAGCCAGATGAAACTCCGCCTGAGACATTGGATAATGAGCTCCCGACGGATGCCGTAGTCTGTGAAAATGAACGTCCCGCTTCCGAAATTGACTTGCCTTCTGGCAGCAAGTCCCGAATCCTAGATATCTTTTTGTCCATCTGTCCCGCTACTGGAATTTTTCCAACTGAGGCCAAATCAGAAGATGTATCAATTTTAATTTGCGAATTCTCAGACAAATAATTCGCAGATGAAACTAATGATGAACCTAATGCAGATGCCAGTTCTTTCGTCTTGCTGAAAGAATCCTCTCCATTATCTACGAGTCCTCCAATGAATGCTCCCCAACCGTATGCAAGTCCATCTGAAATATTTGTAATTGAACGTCCCGCTGCCGAAATTTTCTTGCCTTCTGGTAGCAAGTCCCCAAGCCCAGATTTTTTTTCTTTTGTGACAGCAATTACTTTTCCTCCAAATTCTTTTGCTGAATTTATTTTTTCTTTTATAGAATTTATTTTTGCTATTGCAAAATTTCTGGATGAACTTTCTACTGCCTCTCTCGCATTATTAACTCCATCAACATAAACTTCCCCAATATTTTTTAAAGTTGGGAATGGATTTGGGAAAGTTGATAACTTAGGAAAAGTCGGTAGTGTAGGAAAAGTTGGCAAAGAAATATTTTTTATTTTTGATGTGAATGCCGTACTAGCGAGGACAAAAGATGGAGCTCGGAAATGAGGAACTAGATCAGAATCATACTTTTTGAAAAAGTAAAAACCAGTAGAAGAAAATGCCACAAATAAGACGAGGGAGGAGACTAGAAAATTACGAGGAGAAAGATGCGAAACGAAATCTCTGACAGCCAATTTCTTGGTAGAAACTTTCTCAAGGAAATCTCTGACTAGGAGCTTTCTCTTGATAGCTTTTTGTTTAGAAATATAATGCGTGATCTCTTCTTCGGTCGTGAACCAGATCCCTCCTTTTTTGACTCCCTTAATCTCGCCACTGCGTATCAAATAACCGAGATAATCCTGAGTGTACCCAGAAATTTTGGCAGCTTGATTTAAAGAAATGACATTTTTAAGTGATTGCATTGTTGTCTATATTTTGTAAAGATATCTCGGATGAGCGAGAAAATTATTTTTATAATCTCGGATACCCGACATATGAAAATACTACTTATATTATAACAAAATAATAAAGTTATTCAATCAAAATACACCGAGTTATCCACAGATTTGATTTTTTTATTTTTATCACACAAATTTAACAACAAATAAAGGGTTTTTAAGCTATTATAAATCAATAAACCTCCCCCTACCCCTCCTTATCAGGAGGGGTTTTGCCTCCCCTGATAAGGGGAGGTTGGAGGGGTTTGTTAGAAAAAAATAATTTTTTATTTTCTCTTCCACTCCTCTATCTTTTTATGGTCTCCAGAAAGCAAAACTTTTGGCACTTTGTATTTCTTATTTTTATGAATTATTACTTCTGGACGAGTATAAATTTCACTGCTAGAAACTCTCTCTTCCTCTCGTGAATCAAAGTTCCCGAGTACCCCTTCTATCTGTCTGGAAAGAGAATCTATCAAAATCATCGCTGGGATTTCTCCACCAGTGAGTACATAATCCCCCACTGAATATTTTGTAGTCTTTAATATTTTATCTACTCTTGCATCTATACCTTCATAGCGTCCACAAATCAAAATTACATCTGTATATTTTTTAGAAATTTTCTTAGCTATTTCTGTCGTAAACTTCTCGGTACTAGGAACAAAATTGATGATAATGATTTTCGATTCTGCAGAATCGTGTCGCGTAGTGTCCTTTGAAACGCGACGCTGGTTTTTGGTTTTTGCTTTTCCATTCTTAATTCGTAATTCGTAATTTTTAATTTTTCTCAGAGTCGCCTCAACGGCTCTGAGTACTGGCTCCGCCATCATCACCATCCCTGGTCCTCCTCCATAAGGTCGCTCATCTATCTGCCGAGACACATTTCCATCGGGCCAAACTTTTTTATATTTACCACTGACAAATTTACGAGGGTTTATGAAAGAGACAGAAATCTTTTTCTGTTTTATCGCCCGCCCTAAAATAGACTCCCCTAAATAGGAATCAAACATTTCGGGGAAAAGTGTAATTATATGAAATCTCATAAATTTTATAATACCACGAATTTCATAAAACAAACAAAAAGGCCCCACAGATGAGGCCGTTTTATTTATTTTATCTAGATGCCTTTGAGATCATCAAGTGCCGCATCCACTGACTTTGAAGCTTCGCTTGCGGACATACTAGGTGCAGATTGCGCCTCTACTTTCTCTTCCCTTTCAGTATGAGGAGTATCTATACGTCCTCCTTCTGGCTCGTTGATTTTCAAATTAACGCGAGCGTTGTTCTTCATACCGATAACACGTAATAGTGTGCGGATAGCTTTAGCTGTGTTTCCTTGACGGCCAATTATCTTACCCATATCAGCACTGTTGACTGTCATTGTAATAAGAACACCCATCTCATCTACTGTCCTATCAATCTTCACATCGTTTGGATTATCCACCAATGCCTTCACAATATATTCTAGAAATGCTTTGTCGTCTGCCATATAATAGTATTTAGTAATTAATCTTAATATTCTAGTGTACCGACTACACTATCTCCCTAATATATCACATTTTCGTTTCTAAGTGCAACAAGCAAATTTTAAATAAAACAAACAAAAAGGCCCCCACAGATGGGACCGTTTTGTTTGTTTTATGCTTTTTTAAGTTCTTTGCGAGCCTTAGTAGGAGACTTCTTGGAAAGGACGTTTTTCTTCTTCCCTTCTATCAATTTCTGACTTACGAGGAAATTGTGAACTGTGTCGGAGGCTTGAGCTCCTTTGCCAATCCAGTAAGCTATGCGGTCCGCCTTGAACAAAACCTCTCCTTTCTTTAAATTGTATGAGCCTAAAATTTCCTTAAACTTTCCACTTTTTGCAGAATTTTTAGAATCTGTCAAAAGTACGCGAAAAGCCGGATCATTCTTGCGCCCTATTCTCTGTAATCTTATTTTTAACATATGTAAAGTTATCCTATCATAAAATAACTAATGGAGCAAGCAGATAGAGCCTTAGACTCTAGATAGAGTCTAAGGCTCTATCTGATCGCGTTCAATTGGATGAGTCTTAAAAGGTCAGGAGGAAGCGAGAATCCAATTCTGTAAAGTGCATTTGCATAAGGGACTACCTCCACATAATTCTGCTCATTGTAATAATAAGTCACTAGAGATTTCAAGGCATCTATGTGGTTTGGATTGATTTCTAATGTTTTTTGCAAACTACTTATAGCTTCGTCAAATCTCTTCTCTTTAAAATATAGTAACCCCAAGTTGAAATACACATTATCATAACCCGGATTGACTTCTATCTCCTTTTTATATTCTTCTTCCGCTTCTTTATCTTTATCCTGATTAGCATAAACAAGACCGAGGTTGTTGTGAGCCATTGGTTCATTCGGATTTAGAGCTAATGCAACTTTATATTCTTGCTCTGCACCATCAATGTTGCCATCCAAGTAGTACATAGCTCCTAAATTATTATGATTAAAAGCAAAATGGGGCGAGGTTGTAGTAGCATTCTTCCAAAAATTAATCTTATTCTTGTAATATGAATTACGATATATAGTGACGATAGAGAAAATTAATATTATTGATAGACTTACAATCAACAAAATATTCACCCCTTCGCCCTTTGGGCACTCCCCCTTCACAGGGGGAGAAGATTTAATTTTATTTTTAATAAAATTTGGAAGTCGTATCATCCCTAATCCTAGAATCACAAAGATAAATCCAAACATCGGAATGTATATTCTATTCTCAGAAAATTCTGGATTGGTTCCAATTGGTTTTATTAATGTCAGAACTATAAAAACGAAAAACCACAAGAGTCCAAAAATAATAAATTTAAAATTTCTCTTTTCACTTAAGAAAAACCAAACAGTGAGCAAAACCAAAGATAAGATGCCATAAAGCATAATCATATCTTGCATCACAGGAAAAACGGATAAATCAAAAGGTAGAAATATTTTGCCGATAGCTGGAATGAGTGATGATAAATTATGATAAATAGAGAGAAATATATTGTAAGGAGCATTGCCTATAAAATTATGAAAAACTAACATACGAATTAGGAACCAGAAAATCCCAACTGAAAGCCATAAGAAGAAAAGCTTTGTGTATAATTTGTAATCTTCAGTTATTTTTTTATATCCCACAAAAATTAAAATATAAAATATGAAAATCCCCGGCAAGACGGCAGCTGTCTCCTTGGTGAAAAGAGAAAAAGCAAGAAAAATTAAATTCCAGAAGAGATATTTATTCTTTCTTGTTTCTAAATAATTTATCAAGAAAATGAGCGACGGGAAGACAAAGATAGCGAGGAGCGAATCATTACGCCCAGAAATGAAAGCCACAGTCTGCGCCGTAAGTGGATGAATAGCGAAAATCAATGCAAACAAAAATGCTGTTAATTTATCAATATTTAATTTGAGTAAAAAGGCAAAGAGTAAACATAATGCCAAAATATGTAGTAATACATTGCTAAAATGCGACATGAAAATGATAGCTCCCTCTCCAAACTGAGCATCTAACATAAATGTAATTCTTTCAATTGGACGGTAGAAAGTTCCTCCATTTTGGGGTGTTCTAAATATATCTTCCTTAAAAGCTTGGGGAATGTTTCCTAAATTTTTATTGAATTGATATTGCTCTGTCACAAGGACATTATCATCTAGGTAGACTATATTTGAAAAGAGTGTAGCACCATAAACAAAAACTATAAGAAAGCTAATCCAAAAGAATGGATGCCATCCATTTAAGAATACTCCCCGTAAATTGTTTTCTTTATTTTCCATTTTTTTGTGCAGTTATCGTTATTACTTCCCCACTCAAAGAGAAATATAAAAGCAAATTTATCAGGAAACAAGGTATCAGGAAAATAATAAAGAGAAAAGCATGCCAAATTATTTTCGGATTAGAATCCCTATGTGAAAGCCATTCAAAGAAATATGAATCCGAATCAGTGACTAAGTTCAGTATACTTTGCGTAGAAGTAAAAGTAGAATATTCCAAAGAAAACGTCTCCAACTTTTTAATTTTGAAATTATATTTCTCTAATAAAGTAGTGAGAGACTTAGGAGTGAAGAAAAATAGATGATGTTTCAAGTCAAGTGCCAGCCAATATTTACCAGTGAGCCTTCTTGTCCACGCATTATAATTGGGTACTTCAATGAACAATACGCCTCTCTCATCTAATAATTCATAAATCTTTTTTATATATTCCTCAGGCTTCTCTACATGCTCAAGAACGTGGAGAATACTAATGATTTCAAACTTATTTTCAAAAGAGAGCAGAAGCAAATCTTTATTATAAATTTCTAATTTTAATTTTTCTTTTGAGAACTTATATGCGTTGATTGCTATCTGCGTCCCCACCACTCTCTCATAATGGAAATATTTTCTCAGAAAATAAAGTATGAAACCTCGGCCACTGCCAATATCTAATATGCTTTTTGCACTTTTATTTAAAGAGTGAATCTTATAAGACCGCATAAAGCGGAACATCTTCACGATAGATTCTATGATGCTACTAAATCTTCCGCCAGTATCTTCTTTATAATAATTATTATAAACTTCTATTTGGTTTAGAATATTAAATTCTTCCTTTTGTTCATCCTTACGAGCAAAAATCAATCCACAATCTAAGCACTTATAGAGTTTGTGGTCTTTGGTCTCTAGGACAATTTCCGTGTTTTCATTTTGGCAAATCATATGAATACTTTATTTTTTCTTTTTATAAATTTTCCGTATTTGCATTTTAAAGAAGAACTTAAATGCTGTGAAAAGTGTCAGGATTCCATACTCTAAACTCCTTTCAAAATTTATTGACGAAGATTCTACTGCGTATCGGACAGGGACGGGAATATCTCCAATACGGTAGCCTTTCTCTACTATTTGAAATAAGACTTCTGAGTCAAAGACAAAGTCATTTGAATTATGCATAAAATCAATTGATTCTAATACTTCCCTTTTGTAAGCACGGAGACCTGTGTGCCATTCTGATAAATTCTGCCCACTTAATACATTTTCCCAAAAAGTGAGCATTCGGTTAGCAAAATATTTATAAGTAGGCATCCCTCCTTCTAGTGCTTCCTTTCTAGAGCGTATCCGAGACCCTAGCATTACATCCACATATCCTTCTTCTATGAAGCCCACTAAATATTTGATAACTTTAGCATCATACTGATAGTCTGGATGAATCATCACAATAATGTCTGCTCCTCGCTCCAGAGCCACAGTGTAGCAAGTCTTCTGATTAGCACCATAACCCTTGTTTTTATGATGAACATAGACTAAAAGATTTAGTTTTTTTGCCAAAGCTACTGTCTCATCTGAGCTACCATCGTCCACTAATATAACTTCGCTGACGATATTCATCGGTATATCTCCCACTGTCTTCTCAAGCGTAGCCTCAGCATTAAACGCAGGAAGGATAACGATAACTTTTGGTTTTTTATTCATATAATTTAAACTTTTTTAAATACAATTTTATTAAAATAAATATAATTCATACAAGCGATGATGATGGCTGAGAAAGCTTGAGCGAAAAGATACCAGAGTCTAATTATATCAACAAAGAAATACATTAACAAAGTATTAAATCCCAGCATCACAATATTATAAATAAGAAAGTGAAAGAATTGCTTATGCATTCCAGATCTTTCATAATTTTTAAACACAAAAAACTTTTGAAGCAAATAACTAATGACAACTGCCAAGCTGAAAGAAATAACAGCAGAAGTCAGATACCATAGTTTGAGATAATGAACCAAGATGAAAAGAATCGCCAAGTTTGATCCCGTAGCCACACACCCCGCAAAGATGTACCTAATTATTTGATTATATTTTTGTATAAGATTTCTAATCATTTAAAAAATTTCTAGCAATTAATGATAACATAATCCCCGAAGTTTTTATAATATTTATGCTATACTAACATTGTGAAAAACAAGAAAAGACACAATAAAATAGGAGAGAATGTATCTACGAATAGATTTATCGAAGGGATTATAACCATATCCCACAAGGGTTTTGGTAGCGTCCGGGTAAAAGGTCAAGATGACCCTATAGAGATAGATCACAGCTTCCTACATACTGCTTGTCATGGTGATACTGTGAAAGTACTCCTACATCCTAAACGAACAGACAAGATTCAAAATGGTGAAGTCGCAGAAATCTTAAGACGTTCTAAAAAGGGATACTCGGGAGTACTTGAAAAAGAAAATGATACATACTTCTTGATACCTAGCGACCTTCGGATGTATGCCGACATAATAATTCCCGAGAATAAACTAGCTGGAGCAAAAATCGGACAGAAAATATTTGTGATTATTACCGACTGGAAAGATGCCAAGAAAGCACCAATCGGAAGAGTAGAGAAAGTTTTAGGTCAGCCAATGGAACACAATGCTGAGATGGAAGCTATCGCTTTAGAAAAAGGTTTCAGTGCCGACTTCCCTACTAGCGTCAAAGAAGAAGCCATACAAATCGCCAATGAGGGAATAAAAGAAAAAGATTTGAAAGACCGTCGTGATATGCGAAGTGTAACGACGTTTACCATTGACCCCATAGATGCAAAAGACTTCGATGACGCTATCTCATTCCGTAAGCTTCTAAATGGTAATTACGAAGTCGGTATTCACATCGCTGACGTCTCACATTACGTCAAACTTAACACTCCACTTGATAATGAAGCTCAAAGTAGAGGCACTTCCGTCTACCTTGTAGACCGTACTATACCAATGCTCCCAGAAGAACTTTCTAATGGACTTTGTAGTCTGAATGAAGATGTAGACCGTCTTACTTTCTCTGCTATCTTTGAACTTGATATGAATGGTAAAATTTATAGTGAATGGTTCGGCGAAACGGTCATACATTCGGATAAAAGATTTACTTATGAAAATGCCCAAAAGATTCTAGATGATAAGAAAGGAGTCTTCTATTATGAGCTCTTTACTTTAAACTCCACTGCGAAAAAGCTACTCAAGAAAAGATTTGATGAAGGAGCAATACTCCTAGAACAAGACGAGGTGAAATTCAAACTAGATGAAAGTGGCGTGCCTTTATCTGTCTATACTAAGGCCCGCGGAGATACGAATAAGCTGGTGGAAGAATTTATGCTTCTAGCCAATCGTCGCGTAGCTGAATATATGTCTAGCAAGAAAGGAGAAAAACAAGGAATATTCCTTTACAGAATTCACGATTTGCCAAATAAAGAAAAAATGGAAGACTTGGCAATGTTCTTGAAAAGACTTGGTTACCACTTGAAACTCAAAGATGGCATAATCCCCTCTGAGGAAATAAATGCTCTCATCGGCAAGCTTGAGCACAATCCCCTTCGCGATACAGTCCACACAGCTATCATCCGCACAATGGCAAAAGCAATCTACTCTACGAAAAATATCGGACACTACGGACTTGGATTTAAATTCTATACGCATTTCACTTCACCGATACGAAGATACCCCGACGTAATAGTCCATAGACTTCTAAAGGATTTCTTGGGTAAGAAAATAATTCCAAAAGAAAAATGGTATGAGTATGAACATATGAGCGAGGAAGCTTCTAGCCAAGAGAAAGAAGCTGCTGAAGCCGAACGTGCATCTATAAAATACAAACAAGTAGAATATATGTCTGGGCGTATTGGGCAAACTTTCGGCGGTATCATTACCGGAGTGACTGAATGGGGACTCTATGTAGAAGAAAGTGAAACCAAATGCGAAGGGATGATAAGAATGCGAGACTTGAGGAATGATTACTACGTTTTCGATAAAAGATTTATGAGTATCAAAGGACAGAAAACGAAACGGAAATATACCTTGGGAGATAAGGTTAAATTTAAAGTTATGAAAGCCGATATGAATAGGAAAACTATTGATTACGAATTAGTATAATACATAGGACCGTCCTATGTAGTAATGTATGAGAAAAAGAAACAAAAAAATATATTTGATAATTATTTTTATCTTGATAATAATCATAGCTCTTTTTATCTATGTGAAAGAAATAGAAGCTCCACAACCAGTAATAAAGGAGGAGGTTAAATCTACAATTGAAATTAATAATATAGAAAAATATAAAATAATAAAGGGAGGTGAGATAGCCCCTGAAGATAAGGCAAATAAGAAAAGAGTGGTACTCCTCACTGTGGACGATGGACCAAGCGTAAGGACGAAAGAAATGCTAGCTATATTAAACAAGCATAATGCCAAGGCGATATTTTTCATAAATGGAATGCACGACAAGAATAATGTCGGGGTGATAAAAGAGATAAATGATGAAGGGTTTGCCATCGGCAATCACACTTGGAGTCATCTTAATCTCAAAAGAGAAAAGGATAAAAAAATGATAGAGAAAGAAATAAATAGAAATACAGATCTCATCACGAAAATTACAGGGGCTCCGCCTAGATTCTTCCGTCCACCTTATGGAGAAATTAATTCGTATGTAAAAAGCTTGGTGAAAGATGATGGGATGATATTTATGAATTGGTCCGGAGCAGCAAAAGATTGGGAGAAGTCTACAGTAGAGAAAGATGTCTTTGTGAATAATGTCATGAAAGATTTGCATCCTGGAGAAATAATCCTTATCCACGAACACCCTTGGTCCGTCGCCAATCTAGACGGACTATTAACTACTCTTGAAGAAAAAGGTTATACTTATGTTGATCCAAAGGATATAATAGAGTAATGAGAAATAAAACTCCATATATTATAGTAATAATCCTAATAATTATATTTAGGGGTATTTTAATAAGACAACAAGAAATAGCAAATACTCCAATAAAAAATGATACAAAAAATTTAGTGATTATTGATAAAATAGAAACAAAATTATCTGAAAGTATAAATAAAACAGTAACTTCTACCGTAAAAACTCCTATAATACAACAACCCGCATGCCCCATCCCCCAAAAAAGATATGAGGATATGTGGCTTCTGGATATTGGACAAAATATCAGTCTCCCTGAAATTACATACATACCAGAAGATTTAGTAAAAATTCCAAATATTTTTGGAGCTAAATCTGATATCTGTCTTACAAAAGATACGAAGGATAATCTTGAAATAATGCTGAACCAAGCGAAGGCAGATGGTTATAATATAAAAGTTACTTCTGGTTTCAGAACATACAACTATCAAACAGGCCTACTAAATACAGCTATTGCTGGAGGAAACTTAAATGCAAATCTATCAATAGCCAAAGCCGGATATTCAGAGCATCAACTGGGAACGGCAGTTGATCTGTCTGGCGAATCAATTGGTTATACAAGTGCTGTAAAAGTTTTCGATAAAACACCTGAAGCCTTATGGTTAAAAAAATATGCGAGTGATTATGGATTTATAGAAAGTTATCCAGAGGGGAAAGAAAATATTACTGGTTATTTATATGAACCATGGCATTATAGGTATGTAGGATTTGATAATGCAAAAGAAATATTACAAAATGGGCAAACAATTACTGAATTCTTACCGCAATAATATATTTAACTATTTATTATAACGTTCTGGTAACCTACTTTTTATTTCATTATAAACAGCCATATAAAATGATGGCTTTGTTACCCAGTCACTTTCATTACTATCTACTATCCAATTTACCAATTGTTCATTTGTATATTCACTTACAATCTTCTTGTCTTCATCATATGACATCTGTTTAATCTCTAAATTCTTGAATTTTTTGTGTTTATCTGAAAGTACAAAATGAACAAATTTCTTAAATAAAATATCATTTTCTGTTATTTTATTTTCTTCGTTATTCATCTTTTTATTTTTATTAAAATCAAATTGTATAATTTCTCCCATATATATATTATATCATATTAATCATAAGAGTTCTCCAGATAGAGGTCTCGCCTCTATCTGGTTATTTGGCGTAAGAGGTGGCGTCTTCGAGGCGGATGGAAAGAAGCTTGGAAGCACCCTCGGAAGACATAGTGACTCCATAGAGGACTTGGGCTCGAGACATTGTCTCGCGATTGTGAGTGACGACTATTAGCTGAGAATATTTAGAAAGATTCTCGAGCATATTGCCATACTTTCTAGAATTTGCTTCATCAAGTGCAGCATCCGTCTCATCGAGGACTAAGAATGGTGGAGGGTTCACTTGTGAGACGGCAAAGAGAAGAGCAATAGAAGTAAGAGACCTCTCCCCACCGGAGAGCATATGTAGGTCTTTCACTTTCTTGTGAGGCAAACTAACGTTGATCTCTATCCCGCGTTCAAAGCCTAACTCATTTTCTCCTGTATCTTCATCTTCTTCGTCTCCATCATCGTCTTCTTCACTTACGACTTCATCATTCTTCTTAGACTTTTTATGCTCCATTGTAATAGAAAGGAATGCTCCCCCACCGCCGAACATAAGGGCGAAGAATTCTTGGAATTGTTTGTTGATCTTCTCCACTCCCCCTTTGAATTCTTTATCGAGAGTTTCTTTCAATTCTACAATAAGCAGACGGAGAGACTCTATACTCTTATTCAAATCTTCAAGTTCTCGTGCAAGGAAAACATCTCGCTCTACTGTATCATTATATTCTTTCATTATATCCCCCGCATCGCCACTTCCAGAATCTTCAAGCTTAATCTTGATGCGTTCTATCTTACGGCGAAGTTCCTCTTGAGAACTTCTATCTACATCATTTTCTATTTTCATCTGAGCATAAGCTATGACTTCTCGGCCAATGAGAGCTCCACCTTCGGCAAGCTCCATTTCAAAAGCAGTTTTAATCGTTGCCAACTTTTCTTCTTGGAAAGTGAGGGTATGAATATCGGAAGTCACTTCATTCCTTTGCCTTAGAAGCTCATAATGCATACGCTCATTATCACGAAGTACTGACTCTCCTTCACGCTCTTTCTCTTTCAAATCATTTATTATATTTTGGATATTTTGCTCAGCAACTTTAACTTGATTGATTTCTAAAATAATATTATCTTTTTCTTTCCCCATTTCTATATACTCAGCATTTTCTTCTAATTTTGGCTTTTCAATTTCATCATTATTTCCATTATGCAAAAATGAACCTAGTCTACTTTTTATATTATTCAAGACTTCTTTTACCCTTGGCAAATCTTCAAAGGTTATAGCTTCTTCTATTTGGTGTTCTAATTCTTCTACCAAGGATTTCCAATCAGATTCTTTAATAACACGTTCTTTGACTTCTCCTACTATTGCGAACTGACGCTCTATCCCCTCTATAATACCTTCTATGCGACCCAAAGAACGGGCAAATCCATCTCGCTGGCTACGCAAAGAGTAAAGTTCATTTTCTTTTTCTTTTATTTGTTTAACATTTTCACTCTCTTTATAATCCGCATTTTTCAAATTTTCTAATTCACTTATCTTTTGGTCCAAAGATAAAACTTTCTCATCTAATTCTTTGCGGAGAGATGATAATCGTGAAGTCTCAGTATTTATATATGTAGATTCACCACTAAAATAAGTCTGGTACAAATCTCTGAGATCTTCACGCAGACTGCGTGCTTTCTCCACTTTCTCCACTTGTTTCTTTAAGAAATTTAAATGAGGGGAGACTTCACGACGCAGAGCCTGTACTTCTTTCATATTTATAATTGTCTTCTCTAATTTCCTCTCTGATTCTTTTATACGGTATTGATATATTTTAAGTCCAAGAGCATCCTCAATCATACTTCGGCGGTCTTTGTTCGAAGCATTGAGAACTCGGTCAGCTTCACCTTGAGAGATGATATGGTGGCCCGAGCTACCGATATTGACTGATGCGAGTAAATCTATGACATCTTTCAGCCTGACTTCTGTACCATTGATGCTGTATTTATTGGCACCATCGGCAAAGACTTCACGTCCAATCGTCACTTCATCATAATCAAGAGGTATACCCAAGCCACTATTGGTAAAAGAGAAAATTTTATTACTATTATCAAAAATTATATTGACTCCTGCCCGATTAGAAGATGAGATAGTTTTAGAACCTTTGAAGATAAGATCAACGCCACCTTTCCCACGGAGAGATTTCATAGACTGCTCACCTAAGACGAAACGTATGGCTTCTACAATATTGGATTTGCCTGATCCGTTGGGCCCGACTACACAAGTGATAGGATTAGAAAAAGATAGAGAGCTTTTCCTCCCAAATGATTTAAACCCGAATAATTCTATAGATTTGAGTGTCATTTTAATCTAGCCAATCTTTAACTTCTAATGCTTTTCTGGCAGCAGCTTGCTCGGCTTCTTGCTTGGAGTGACCTTTACCTTCAGCGATAACATCAGAGCCAAAAAAGATACCAACAGTGAAATGCTTGTCGTGATCAGGACCAACTTCGCTTATAACTTTATAAGAAGGAGTGACGTTTAGATATTCTTGAGACTTCTCTTGAACCAAACTTTTCGGATCACGCCAAAGTTTCTCTTTCACTATCGTATCTACTTTACCGAAAAGGGTCTCTGCGATGAAATCACGAACGACATCATAACCTTGATCAAGATAGCAAGCTCCAACGTATGCTTCGTAAGTATTGGCCAAGATATAACTACGAGCTTTACCTATATCTTTGGCTTCTCCCTTAGATAAAAGTAAATAATCATTCATCCCGAGAGAGAGTGCCACTTCGCCTATAATAACGGCATTCACAAGAGCTGATCTATAAGCAGTGAGCTCGCCTTCGTCACAATCAGGATATTTGTTGTAAAGATAATCCGTCACAATGAGCTCAAGAACAGCATCACCTAGGAATTCGAGGCGTTCATTGTGCGAGAGTTTCGTGCCATTACTTTCATTGATATATGAGCGATGAATAAAAGCTTGTTCTAAGAGCTTTTTATTTTTGAAAATTATATTCGTCTTTTTTTCAAATAATGAGAAATCAATCATGTGAATTCTAGGCTTTAGGCTCTAGGCTTTAGTTATTAGCTAATGCCTAAATTCCTAAAGCCTAATGCCTATGTTGTTAATATTTCTATGGCCTTTGTAAGAAGTGAAATCATATTGTCATACATTTTAAGATTGGCAACTTCTTCCATTTTAAACCATTTTGTATCGTCGAGTCCGCCATTATCTTTCTCAAGTGTCAGATTTTGATATTTGGCCTCTGCCAAGAAAAATGCAACTTGCTTACGAATCTTGCCATTCTCTGGATGACAAGCTACGTATTCACTACGCCCTAAGAGCTCTCTTACTTTCACATCTATGCCCATTTCTTCTTTGATTGCTCTTACGGCTGCATCTTCTTCACTTTCATTTTCTTTAACGCCACATTTAGAAAGTGTCCAATATCCAAACACATCATGAATGAAAGCAAAATAAATTTGGGAATCGTCGATGGCATAGACGACAGCCCCAGACTTCTTCTCAATTGGGAATTTGCTCGGATCTGTCTCAAAGTGTTTGTGTTTTTTATGAAGACCTACATCATCTTTGCCTGGCTCGCCTATCTCTTTATAGACGCCACCTAAAACCCCATTAATAAAGCGGCTTGAATTCTCTCCGCCGAAACTTTTTGCAAGCTCAATGGCTTCATTAATAGCAACTTTGGGAGGGACTTGCTCTCTATCACCGAAAAGTAATTCGTATAATCCTAGACGAAGAATATTCCTATCAACTATAGAAATTTTATCAATAGGCCAATCGGGAGCAGCCTTCTCTATAATCTCATCTATAATGGCTTTCTTTTTAGTAATACCTAAGAATAACTCGCTCATAAAATGCGAGTCATCAAGACCTGGACCAAATTCTTCTATATTACGAGCAAGCATTTGAGGAAGTGGAGTATCTTTCTCCACAGCGAAATCCCACTCAAAGAGTGTCTGAAGTACAATTGAACGTGAAAGGTGCCTGTTTGCCATAATTTAGTTTAATAGGCTCTAGGCACTAGGCTTTAGTTTTTCTAATGCCTAAGGCCTAAGGCCTAACTTCTATTTCTTCTTAGCTTGTTTCTTTTCAACTTTTTTAACCACATCTACTACCTTACGGCCACGATAAAATCCGCAATTCTTGCAAACTACGTGAGTCTCTTTTGGCTTGGTACAGTTAGTACAAACCGCAAAAGTCTTGGCTTTTAAAGCATGATGTGATCGACGATTCCCTGTATGGGCTCGTGTATGTCGCATTCGTATTACCATATGAATAGTATACCGATTTTTACTTAAAATGCAAATATGCTATTATAAAAATATGGAAAATACAAACAAATTAGAACACATCCGCCACTCCCTCGCCCATCTATTAGGAGCCTCTATTTTGGAGCTTTATCCAGGCTCACAAATCACACTTGGACCAGCAGTGGATAATGGATTTTATTATGATGTAGATATTAAAGGCAAAATTACCGATACAGATTTAGAAAAGATAGAAAATAAAATGAAAGAGATTATAAAGACGTGGGAGTCATTTGAAAAGAAAGTTCTATCTAAAGAAGAAGCACTCGAAATGTTTGCCGGTAATATATACAAAGAAGAACTCATAAATGGAATAACAGAAAAAGGAGAAGAGATTACAGTCTATACTTCAGGAGACTTCTCTGACCTATGCCGTGGAGGACATATAAAGAATATGAAGGAGGTGCAAGATGGCTCTTGGAAGCTTGACCGTATTGCAGGTGCATATTGGCGAGGAGATGAGAAAAATAAAATGCTGACACGAATATACGGACTTGCCTTTGTAAACAAAGAAGAACTTGACGCATATCTAAAAATGCAGGAAGAAGCTAAAAAAAGAGACCATAGAAAAATAGGGGCGGAGCAAAAACTCTTTACTCTTTCCCCTCTCGTAGGATCAGGACTCCCTCTTTTACAACCAAAAGGAATGATAATAAGAAAAGAAATTGAGAATTTCCTTTGGGAATTGCATAAAGGCAAAGGTTATAGCCAAGTCTGGACTCCACATATAACAAAAAAGGAACTATATGAGACTTCTGGTCATGCGGCAAAATTCGGAGAAGAATTATTCCGCGTAAAAGGTGGAGATGAAGAATTCTATATGAAGCCGATGAATTGTCCCCACCATATGCAAATCTTTTCTGACAATCAATTCTCTTACCGTGATATGCCTGTCCGATATTTTGAACCAGCAACAGTTTACAGATATGAAAAGGCTGGACAGCTTTCAGGCCTCACTAGAGTTCGTGCTATCACTCAAGATGATGGCCACCTTTTCTGCCGAATATCACAAATAGGGCAAGAAGTTAGTACTATAGTTGAGATAGTAAAATCTTTTTACACTACAATGGGGATGATGAATGGATACAGAGTAAGCTTATCTGTACGAGGAGATGACCAAAGTAAATATTTAGGAGAAAATGAAGTTTGGGAAAAAGCAGAAAGTACTTTGGAACAAGCAGCAAAAGATAATAAATTAAATTATGAAATAGTCAAAGGTGAAGCGGCATTTTATGGGCCAAAATTAGACTTTATGTTTAAAGATGCTATCGGCCGTGAATGGCAACTGGCTACAATCCAATGCGACTTCAACTTGCCTGAAAGGTTTGAACTCAAATTCATAAATGAAAAAGGAGAGGAAGAGAGACCTGTAGTTATACACCGTGCAATTTCTGGATCAATTGAGAGATTTATGGGCGTAATGATAGAACATTTTGCTGGAGCATTCCCACTCTGGCTCTCCCCTGTTCAAGTCACAATCTTGCCAATCTCAGAACATCAAAAAGAATACGCCGACTCTATATATGCGTTACTTAAAGAAGCTGACATAAGAGTAGAGCTTGATGATTCCAATGAATCTCTAGGTAAGAGAATAAGAAATGCCAAAATGAGCAAAGTGCCTTATGTAATAGTAATAGGTGATAAAGAACGCGACGCGAAAGTTATAACTGTCGAAGGCCGAATAGAAAAACTAGAAGGTATTACAGTAGAATCCTTCCTAGAAAGATTACAAAAAGAAATTAAAGAAAGAACCTTAAACTAACCAAACAAAATCTCCCCTAGGCCGTGCCTAGGGGAGATTTTGTACTAATCTAAATCAGTATTTATCCATTCAAAAAGCTCATTTATATGTACTTTCTTTAGATATTTAGGCATCATATTTTTATTAATTATTTTCTCCTGTTTTCTTTTGTTTCCAAAATAATCTTGGAAACTGGAATGTGAGAATATTTTTAAGTAATTTTTAGCTTTTTCTTTATCTCTTATCCCACTTTTCTTCCAATCAGATTGAATGAGTTTCATGCAATTTAAATGAATATAAGCAAATAAATAATTAAAATAATTTTCTTTATTTATATGTTTTGCTTTAAATTTGCCTTCAAAAAGCGATCCTGTGCGTTTATATTTTTTATTAAAATACATAACATATGCAGTAGATACTTTTTGCATATATTTAGAAATATTCTCCTTTTCTTCTTCCCCTAGGCCTTGCCTAGGGGAAATAAGAAATAAGTGAAAATGATTAGGCATTAATACCCAAGCAAGAATAGACACAAGGGGTGTCCCCCTTTCTAAATCATAGGCTTCTATTTTTATATTTACAATAGAATCTCTGAAATTAAAGTTCTTCTCAGAATTACAAATATATAAAATTTTTTCAAAACGATCATAATCTTCTTCATCTAAAAATATTTTGTGTTTTCCATTACCACGATTATAAATATGAAAATATTCATCTGAAACTAATTTAATATTTCTAATACTCATAATAATATTATATATTTTTATACTCCCCTAGGCAAGGCCTAGGGGAAATATTAAAGATAAGTTATTGGGATTCCAAGTCTTTGTGCTTCTTTATATTCCCAATTGGCACCATGAGAGCTTTCCCAGCCTGGCATAAAATAGAATTTTGAAATAAAACCAGACTCTATTATTGGTAAATAAAAATCTGTAAGTATACTCTCAAGGTATTCACCTTTTAATAGCTTCTCTTTGAATTTTTGCATTGGTTCTTCAAATGGCATTTGATCAAAGACGATTAAACCCTCGTTTTGTAATTTTATTATAGTATTATTAAAAGCATTTAAATTTTTATCAACACTACCTAAACCACCTGTACCAATTGGTCCACAAACCTGGATAATAGGCTTTGGCATTTTATTAATTATCCTTTCTGCAATAACAAATAAATCAAGAATGGTTTTTGCTTTTTTTAAATCACACCAATCTTTTTCTGTCCAATATTCTTTTGTTTTTTTACTTAATTCCATAATAGTCTTTTAAACAATGGTCTTCGTGGGTGATAAGAGGCATATTTAATGCTTCTTCTAATGTCACCCAAGCAAAATCTTGGTGCTCATTTTTCTCAATTATAATATCTACCTTTTCTTTTAGTTCCGTCTTATGGTAATGATAGAAATATTTCTTATCAGGATATTCTACAAAAAAAGTTTTATGGAAAACTAAATCATCCTCATTTAAAATTAATCCAGTTTCCTCTCTTAATTCTCGGAGAATAGCACTCTTTTCATCTTTATCTTCTTTATCTTCTTTATCAATTTTCCCAGCAGGAATACCCCACTTACCACCTTGTGATTTATTGTTATGTCTATGTAGTAAAAGAATTTTACCTTCAAGCTCAACCAAACAACCAACAACTTTTATGTCTGGAATAAAATTATTGGGCTGTTTATTGTAAATCATATATAAATTCCTATTCCCCTAGGCAAGGCCTAGGGGAAATTTTAAATATCTAGATTTGCCATTTTGGCATGAGAGGTGATGAAAGATTTGCGAGGAGGAACTTCGGAGCCCATGAGCATATCAAAGACTTTGTTGGCCTCTTCGGCATCATTCACTCCTACTTGTTTGAGAATTCTCTTGCTTGGATCCATTGTCGTCTCCCAGAGTTCTTCGGCATTCATTTCTCCGAGACCTTTATATCGCTGAATGTGAATCTTATTGGATTGCTTTTTGGTATTTGCTGTTTGGTTTTTGGAAGATTCTTCAGATTCCTCTTCACTATCTTCCCCACCCCCTTCTTCATTTGCAGACTCCGTTAATAAATCTTCTAACTTTGGAGCATCTTTGCCAAGAATCTTGTCGCGTTCTTCGTCTGTATAAGCATAAGAAATTTCTTTACCAATCTTTATTTTAAATAGTGGGGGCTGAGCAATATAGACATAGCCAGCATCTAGAACTGGACGGAAATATCTATACATCAAAGTTAATATAAGTGTACGAATGTGCGCACCATCCACGTCGGCATCAGTCGCAAGAATTATCTTGTGATAACGCATTTTACTGAGATCAAAAGTATCTCCGATAGAAGTCCCCATAGCTATCACTAGATTCTTAATCTGCTCACTTCCCAACATTCGATCAAGACGAGCACGCTCAACATTTAGAATTTTACCTCGGAGTGGCAAGATGGCCTGAGTCTTCCTATCGCGTCCCATCTTAGCGGTACCTCCAGCGGAATCTCCCTCCACTATGAAGAGCTCTCCACTCTCAGCATCTTTGACCTGACAGTCTGCAAGCTTACCAGGTAAGGTCATTCCTTCAAGTGCACCCTTACGTAATATTGAGTCCTTAGCTGCTTTGGCCGCCTTTCTGGCACGTAAAGCAAGGAGGGATTTACTAATGATGGATTTAGCTTCATCTGGATTCTCTTCTAAGAAAGAAGTAAAAGCATCACCGAAAACTGTCGCGACTGCACCTTGGGCTTCAGTTGTACCAAGCTTTGCTTTCGTCTGACCTTCAAATTGGATTTCAAGTAATTTGACAGAAACAACAGCGGTGAGCCCCTCTAAGACATCATCCCCCGTAAACCCTCCATCAGCTTCTTTAATTAAATTATTCTTCTTACCATAAGTATTTAAAATTCTCGTGAGAGCAGTTTTGAATCCTGTGACATGAGTACCTCCTTCTGGGTTATGAATATTGTTTGCAAAAGGAATAATATCGGAGTTAATACCATCTACATACTGAAGTGCTACTTCAACCCCCACTTTATCAATTTCCTTTTCTACATAGAAAACAGTAGGATGAATAGGCTTCTCGGATTTATTGTAAAACTTCACAAGAGAAACAAGACCTCCTTCAAAATAAAAAGATGTGGAAGGTACTTCAAGATCTAATTCTCTAAACCAGAAAGCATTCTCATAATCACTGCTCTTGCCCTTACCTCCTGTTATAGGATCCCACTCCCTAGCATCAATGATATCTATACGAAGACCCTTCACCAAGTAAGCTTGCTGACGTAAATGAGCAACGATTGTATCCCAGTCAAATTTAACTTGTTTGAAAATTTCTTCATCAGGCTGGAAAGAAATAATAGTTCCATGATTTTTAGTACTTCCAACTTTCTTGACAGCGGCTTTCTTTTTACCTTGAGAATATTCTTGAACATATTTACCACCGTCTTTATGAACTTCGGCTTTTGTATAAATCGAAAGAGCATTCACTACTGAAGCCCCCACCCCATGAAGTCCTCCGGTTGCTTTTATATAACCAGTATCTTCGCCTCCGAATTTACCTCCAGCATGAAGAGTGGTCATAACAGTTTCTAAAGCAGAGACTTTTGTCTTTAAATGGATATCAACGGGAATACCACGGCCATTATCAACTACACGAACAGAATTGTCCGGTAGCATAGTAACTTCAATATGATCACAAAATCCTCCCATCGCTTCATCGCGTGAATTGTCAAAAATTTCCCAAACCAAATGGTGAAGTCCATCTATACCCGTTGATCCAATATACATACCCGGACGACGTCGTACAGGCTCCAAACCTTCTAAGACTGAAATCTGATCTGCTCCATATTTTACTTTTTTTTCTTCTTCTTTTTTTGCCATAAAAATAATTTAAAATTACCCTAATATGTGGGTAAGAACTTCATTTATTATACCAAAAAAATACTTAAATTCCTAATTTTTTTTCAATATTTAAGCCTTATAAATTAACACTATTATCGCACTTCCCAGCCTTCCAGAGAAATCTTTTCAGCAATTTTTTCCATTATAGGATTTACTTCTTCGTCTGTAAGAGTTTTCTCATAAGATTGGAAAACCAGACGATAAGCATAAGAAGTTCTTCCTTCCTTTGTAAACTCATCAAATAGATATGGATCTTTAATTAACAAGTCTGTTCCATTTTCTTTCAAAATATTTTTTAATTTATTCTTATCTTCACTTGCGGGGACCCAGACAGCTATGTCACGAGAGATGAAAGGATAGTTAGACCACATTTTAAAAGAATTAATTTTTGTGAATTTTTGCTCCCCGAGGCCTTGCCTTGGGGCATCTTTTGGCAAGGCCTCCGTACTCAAAAATTTCTCCAAGCTCATTTCAACAACGTTCTTTTTGTCTCCATATGCTACATTCATAATCTCACCATCTTTAGAAAATACAGTTCCTATTTCAAAAACTTTTATTTCTTTCATATCGAGAAGTGGCAAATTTAAAATGTTTAATTTTATACTTTCTTTCAATCCATCTGTGATATTATTTCTTAAGAAATTTTTACCCATGGCAGAAGCTAGTACCTCTACATCTCCTTTATCTCTAAATGAATAAGTCATAACTTCACTATAACCATCATTTAGAAGTTTCTCTCGTACTTGAAGCATTTTATGATAAGTATTACTAGTTTTGGAATCATTTATTTTTATTTCTGGTAATTTTTCTACAAGCTTATCATAACCTACTATCCTAATCACTTCTTCAGTCAAATCATGAGGGCCAGTTAAATCAAGTCTTAGATATGGAACTTGTATCTTATACTCTCCTTTATTTTCTTCGTATACAAATTTTAATTTTCTCCAGACGCTTTCAATCTCTTCTTTCGAAAAATTTGAACCAAGTCTTTTATTTATATAATTTATATTTGTTTCTATAATTCTTTGCTCTATTTTGTTGGGATATACATCTACTATATTTTCTACTTCTCCTCCCGCCAAAGAGTAAATCATATCTGTTATTGAATCCATAGTAACAAAGCAGAGTTCAGGAGATATTTCATTCTCGTATCTCTTCACTGCATCTGTCTGAATGCTTATCTTCTTTGCTGTCTTCCTCGTTATTGTAGGATTGAAATTAGCAACCTCTATGACAATATTTTGTGTATTACCATCTACTTCAGCCCTTGTCCCACCCTTAATACCTGCTACAGCCAGCGGATACTTTTCATCTGCAATTACGAGGATAGAATCATCTAAATTCACTTCTTTTTTATCTAAAGTCGTTATTTTTTCACCTATTTTACCATTTCGAATTATCAATTTTTCACTTGCAAGTTTATCTAAATCAAAACAGTGAATAGGCTGCCCTAAATCAAACATAACAAAGTTTGCGGCATCTACTATATTGTTTATCGGCTTTTGGCCTATAGCTTTCAAATTTTCTTTGAGCCATTCTGGACTCTCCCCGACTTTAATATTCCTAACTACTCGCCCCATATAACGAAGGCATTTATCATCTTCAATATCAATCTTTAAATTTGTTGATTGAGCTTCAAATTTTTTATAATCTTTTTCTTTTATCTTCAAATCAAAAATCATTGAAATCTCTTTAGCAATTCCCCAATGTGAAAGGCAGTCATGTGCTCTATCTGGCAGAATCTTAATCTCAAAAATATAATCACTGATATAACTCTGATTCATTACTGATTGACCCTGATTATCAGAGTTCTTCAGTTTTTTTTCATCAGAGTAAATCGGTATCATATCGTCTACTTCAAAAGAATGGAAAATAATCCCGTCTGAAATAATTTCAGGTGTAGGTAATTTTTCTTCAAAATAATTTTGTAACCAATTGTGAGAAAATTTCATAAATTATATTTGATTAAATCTTAAATCACCCTGATAAGCAGGTCTTATATCTGGCATTAAATATTTGATAACCATAAGTCGCTCAAGTCCTGGACCAAAAGCAAACCCTTGATACTTTGTAGAATCAATGCCACATTTATCAAGTACATTTGGATGCACCATTCCAGCTCCCCCCATCTCTATCCACTTGTCTTTATATTTCAAATCAAATTCTATTGATGGCTCTGTGAATGGGAAAAAGCTTGGTCGAAAACGAAGATTGGTATCTTCTCCAAGAATCTTTTTATAAAAATAAGATAAAGTTCCTTTTAAATCTGCCATAGAAATATTTTCCCCAATAAAAAGTCCTTCAATCTGATAAAATTGCATTTCATGTGTAGCGTCTGTCGCTTCATTTCTGAAAACTTTCCCGGGTGCAATAATTGCAAAAGGAGGCTTCTTGCCACTTTTTGCAAATTCTTCCATAAAGCGAATTTGCACAGATGAGGTGTGCGTGCGGAGAACTTTATCAGGGTTGCCTTTTATATAAAAAGTGTCTTGCATATCACGGGCAGGATGATCCTTGGGAACATTCAATGCATCAAAATTGTGATATACATCTTCGAGTTCAGGCCCAACAGCCACTTCAAAACCAAGCTCTGTGAAAACTTTTACTGTGTCATTTATTATTAATGATAGCGGATGTTCTCTTCCTTTTTCATTACTTTCCATATATAGAATATACTCCCAATTTCTTATATAGTAAACCCATATATTGAAATTGCAGTCCTGTAAGGGGCATTTTCGTGCCTTTTTATCAAAACTCTAAATTTTAGTAGTTCTACTACTAAAAAGTCGCTTGGTAAGTTTACAATATTCACACTCCATAGAGCCTGTGCCATAAGGTTTGAAATTGCATACTCTCTCTACGAAAGAGCCAGATGATAGAGCTTCGTCATATTCCTTGATATCTTTCTTAAGTAAATATATCTGCTCGTCGGTAACTCTCGTCTGATACATTGCATTCTTATCCCCTGCCTCTGCTTCTAAGAAAAGTAATCGAGAATTTGTAACTTTAACATCATCTCTCTCTCCTTTTAGAAGATAAGAATACATAGCGAGCTGGCGCATAAGGTCCGACATATATCCTTCTTCGTTTATCTTTTCTATTACTCCCTTTGTTTTAACAGAACCTGTTTTAAAATCCGTTACATATATCTCTCCACTAGGCAAATATTCGGTCAGATCAATCTTGCCATACATGGTAAGATTTGGAAAATTTTTCCTATCTATAAATGAGACAGAACGTTCTGATTTGTATTCTTTCTCTAAATGAGAATAATAATTGTCTATCCAATTTTTAACTGCACTGTACGCATCTATGCTTAACTTTCTTAAACCATTTTCACCTACAACTCCTTCCTTTTCAAATAAAATATTTATCTGATTTTTTATTTCTTGTTCATTTGGCAATCCTTTGTTGTTCAAAATGTATTCAATCGTAGCATGTACAACAGTACCTAATGATAGATGTACCATTTTTACTTCTGGTAATCGGAGGAAATTTCTAAAATACCATTTCCAAGGACATTCAAAAAAGTTATTGAGCATCGAGACAGAAACTCTAATACCACTATAATTATCTTTAACTAATTTCTTTATATCCTCTATCATATCCCCTTCTACTTTGATATTTTGACTTGCATAAACTTCTGGACCAACCTCGAGCAATTCCTTCTCTGTCTCTTCGGCTGTTTTCTTTATGAAATGCAAATCGTCTAGATCTTTTATTATCGAAGCAACTTCCATAACAGAACCATTATAATTCTCGACTGCATATGAAAGTGTACAGAACTCCTTGGCACGAGTTATAGCGACGTAGAGCTCACGCTTCGCCATCTCTACACTTCTCTTTGCTATATGCTCTTTAATCTTTTCAGGTAGTGTAAATCCTCCTCTCTTCTCTGACATCAAAGTCTCTTCATTCATGTGCGCCACCCAGACAGACTGGTACTCTAAACCTTTTGACTTGTGCAAAGTCATAACCTTTATGCCATTATCATTTCCAAATTTAGCAAGCTCTATATGAGTATTATAGGATTCTAAACGATCTATGTATTCTAAGAAGTCACCAAGTGACACTTTCTTATTCTTCTCTTCAAAAAGCATTGCGAGGTGGATAAAACTACGAACAACTTCTACTCTAGTTAACAATTCATCACTCCCTTTTGAAGTATTTATAAGAAGTTCATTGCCTATACTACTGACAATGCTACTAGGTAATTCACCGTGTAAAGTATTTATCCAATTTTCTAATTGTTTGCCCCATTTTGAAATTGGATTCTCCCCCGCGAAAAGATGATCTTCCTCACCATAAGAAATTAATTCTCCGATTGTTAATTTATCTGGTTTTGTATTTTTCAAAAAGTTATGTGCAACTAAATATGGTATACCACTCGTCTTATCTAGAATAGATTGTGAGAGAGAAATGGCGCGGCTCGGATCAACAATTATATTTAAAACATTTCTCAAGAAATCTCCTTCAACCACAGAGAAGAGTGACAAACTTTTACCTGACGTCACAGGAAGACCCATGTCAGATAAAATAGAAATAGCAGAGCGGACATTATAATTCTTGGGAACTAATAGAGCACATTCATTGGGATCCATACCTTTCTCTATTTTTTCTTTGAAATAAATTCCGGCCCCAATAATTTCATCCCGAGGGAAACTATAACCTGAGAGCATTATCTTGTGATCACCTTTTCTATTACTATTCAACTTCTCATCTGTGATAGAGCTTTTAAGAAGATTATCAGCAATAGAAAGTATCGGTGCTGTCGAACGATAGTTCTCAGTCAAAACTATTAGACGAGCCTTACCGAATATATGTGAAAATTCTTCAAAATAAGAGAGTGACGCACCAGAGAAAGCATATATGAGCTGTCTATCATCCCCTACTACGAAAATATTGGGCTTATCGGTATCAAACCAGACAGCCTTAAGGAAACTATTCTGAACTCCACTTGAATCCTGATGCTCATCCACTAATACATACAAATAATTCTCTCTTATATCACTACGTACATCATCATAATCTTCAACCAATTTTACTGCATATTCTAAAACATCATCATAATCAATAAGAGACATCTCCTTTTTCTTCTCTTCATATAATCTATAAAACTCTACAACTTCTTTCGTCTTATTGAGTTGCTCGATTTTCTTTTCTATTTCTTTTTTAAGTTTACCTTTACTTTCACCCCTAGTAGAAATACTTTCTGGATCATCTTTAAGATTCTTAATATCTTTTTCTATATATGAAAGAAACTCGGGAGATGAAATTCGCTCACGTTTAAGAATTGAGATCAATTGCTTTAAATCACTAAAATAAAGTGCGGGATTACCACGAGGAGATATATAATCCCAATCATTGTTATGTAAAATTTCATCTACTAAAAATACCGCTTCATTATCCGACAGAAGTTCTGGCATTTGAGGAAAGTCCAAGAGTTCATAATGCTTCTCGATAAGATTATAAGCAAACGAGTGAAAAGTGGAAATACTAACATTCCTTGCATCATTACCTATATAATCCTCGAGTCTTTTCTTCATAGCAGAAACGCCTGAGTTCGTAAATGTAAGACATAGAATACCATCAGGAGATGTGTCCGTCTTCTTCAAAATATTACCTATACGAAGGGCTAGGATCTGCGTCTTGCCTGTACCAGGACCAGCCACAACCATTACAGGACCATCTATAGTCAGGACTGCCTCCTTTTGGGCTTTATTCAGCTTGTTATATGCTTCATCGTATATAGAGTTATTCATATATTTATTATATCATTTATAAGCTGATAGTTTGAATAGTGACATCTTTACCAAACCATTCTTTGCTAAATTTATCAAAAACTTCACTTTCTTTAGTTACTAAAATAGAAAGCTTTCCTCCATGCTCAAAAAATGCCTCTTTTAGGGGAAATTCTATAAAATACTCTTTCAAGTATTCAGGAATTAAATCTTCTTGATAAATCCAATTCTTTATTTGTGGATATGTCTTTTTGAAATCATCACGCACAATTCCATAATGCGTACATAGAAGTGCCCCACTTTCTATGTCGCCACCTATCATATCTTTGAAATATTTTATATATGAAAGTGTATTTCCACCATTTTCTATTAGATAAGCTAATTGAGGAAGTGGAATTTTAATATAATTCTTTACATTCTCTTTCAAGAATTTTTCATAGACTTCTGATAAACATGTTCGAGGTGTGGCAAAAATTACAACTGGCTTTCCTTTATCTATCGACTCGACAGTTGGACGTACAATACCAAAAAGAATCCTGCCAAAATACTTCTCATCTTTCCAATCTCGAAGCTTATCATAAATAGTTGAGCTAATAGTATTACAAGCCAAGACTACTCCCATACATTTTTTTTCCCCATAAAGAAAATCCAAGGCGCGGGTTGCAATATTAAAAAGTTCATCAGGAGTCTTGCCTCCAAATGGCACGTTGGCCTGGTCACCAAGAAAAATATAATTATACTCTGGAAGCTTTTCCTTCAAATGTTTCAACACCCAAAGCCCCCCTAAACCTGAATCAAATACCCCAACACTGCCTTTATTCATATTGGTATTATAGCATTTTTTATTTAGTCAGATAAATCTCAGCTAGGCCTTGCCTAGCTGAGATTTAAACATAAAAATATATTATGCTATAATTAACTTTATGAAAAAATCTTATATATATGCACTATCTGCAACCCTTCTCTGGGGATCATCTGCTGCTGTAATAAAACTTTTACTTAAAAATTTAAACAGCCTACAAATATTACTTTTTGTTTCAGGAATCGCTTCAATTAATCTTTTTTTAATCGTATTGTTTCAAAAGAAAATACCAATTATTCAAAAATATAAAATAAAAGATTACTTAACTTTTGCTTACATGGGATTCATTGGTGTTTTTATATATTATTTATTCCTTTATTTAGCTCTTTCTTATTTAAAAGCTCAAGAAGCATTTATTATAAATTACCTTTGGCCAATGATGATTGTAATTTTTGCTGTACCGATTCTTAAAGAAAAATTAAACGTAAGAAAAATTTTAGCGATTATTTTTTCATTTATAGGAGTTATAATTATTGCAACTAAGGGCAATTTTAGTATTTTACAATTTACGGAGCCGTTAGGTATATTACTTGCAATTATCGCTGCAATGGCATATGGATTATTCTCTGTTCTAGGGAAAAAACAAAACTACGATAAATCAACTAGTATGTTATTTTATTATATTTCTACTTTTATTTATACACTAATATTCATAATTTTTTTAAGTTTTGTTCCACAAATAACATTAGCTCAACTTGGAGGATTACTTTGGATGGGAATATTTACAAGTGGTGGAGCATTTCTGCTCTGGTTCTTAGCACTTAAATATGGAGATACGGCAAAGATTGCAAATATTGCATTTCTTACTCCATTCTTTTCTTTGATTTATATATACTTCCTACTTCATGAAACTATCTTAATATCTTCTGTTGTTGGATTATTGTTTATATTTATAGGTATTTTTATACAAAATCATATAACAAATAATAAATCTCTGAGGTAAAATCTTTCTTATTATGCTCAGCTAGGCCTTGCCTAGCTGAAACTATCATCATACCCCAACCATTCAAATATCTCTTTTATAAAAGACTTTTTATTAGGAAAATATTTTGGAAAAGCTTCTCTATTTAAAATTATATTTTGAATTCTTTTTTCTCCAATAAAATCTAAGTAGCTTGAATATTTATAACTATCTAAATATTCTATTGCTTCTTTTTTATTTTTAATACCTATCTCTTTCCAGTCTTTTTGTATCAATTTTATGGGATTCAAATGCACATAAGAGAATAAATATTTAAAATAACGATCTTTGTCTATATGCTCTGACTTAAACTTGCCTTCAAACAAACTTCCGGTTCTTTTATACTTTTTATTATAATACATAGAATAAGAAGTGCTGAGTTTTTGCATAAAATTACTTATATATTCATCCTCTGTTTGAGTAATTAACATATGAAAATGATTTGGCATTAAACAATATGCTCCAATACTAACTATTGGTTTCCCTCTCTCAATATCATATAAAGTTTGACCTTTAATTAAATTACCAACTTTCAAATACCCTTTTTGGTTACAGGCATACATAAGTGCAATAAACCTTAAATAGTCTTCTTCATCGTGAAAAATTTTCTGTTTACTATTCCCACGATTATAGATATGATAATATTCTCCAGAAACTAATTTTACTTTTCGAATTGACATACTTATATAATATCAACTTCTTCTCAGCTAGGCAAGGCCTAGCTGAAATAACATCTAATTACTTTTGGAGATAAGCGAGCCAGTAGTCGCGTTTGTATATGCGGTCATTCATAGTATTGTAATTGGTCTTTTTTTCTAGGCTTAAAATTTTGAAATATTTAGTATACATCTTTATAAAATCTTCCCGAGAAAAAACTCTTTCGGTTAGTCCAATATCTTTTAATATATAAGTATCATATTCCCTGCCAGGACTAATCTTAAGTAGATTCTTTACATTCTGATTACCATCTTTACAGAGAGCTCGAACAAAAAAATATCCGCCTTTTTTCATAATTCTATTTACTTCTTCTAGATAAACCTCTCGCCCTTTTTCATTTAAAGAATTTGAAGATGTAATATCTAAAACTATATCAATTGAGTTGTCAGGTATTTCATATTTCTCTCCTATATCCCCTAATCTATAGTCTACATTTACCCCCATTTCAATAGCGCGAGTTTTCGCAAGAGCTAGAGCAGTTCTAGATATTTCTATACCTATTACTTTGTTGTCTAAATCGGCCAAATAATTTGAATTCCTACCTGTGCCACAACCGAGATCAAACACAATCTTGTCTTCCACTTTATATTTTTGTTCTTTCTTAAGAAACTTCAAAAATCGTAGTGTGTCAGCTTGAGGGCCGTCCTTACCCGTTACAAATTTTGGATTTTTGTATTCCCTATCCCAGACATTTCCTTGGTGTGTCATACAATTTAATTCTAACACTTTTATTAGACCGTTTCTACCACAATTTCATTCGCAGAGTTATCCTTTTTCTCTGATCTAGAACAAGCAACCATTACAACTCGGTCGCCTTTACTTAATATTTTATTCTTTAAACAATATTCTCTTAAATTTTTAAAAGCAATTCCAATTTCTTTATATTCATCTATCAAAATAGGCAGACATCCAAAAGAAATATTTAACTGACGATATGTCACAGCATTATGTGATACAGCAATAATCATAGATTCGGGTTTATGACGAGAAATCATACGAGCCGTATAGCCAGTCTTGGTCAATGCAATAATTGCTCTTGCGTCTAAATCATGAGCTATCTTTACGACAGAGCCAGTCACGGAATCTGTGATACTACGCTCTCCTCTTTCTAATGTTGGTATTAATTTTCTTTCGGGGTAGCTGTGCTCAATATCATAAGCAACTTTGCTCATCATTTTAACTGCTTCTACTGGATACAAACCGAGGGTTGTCTCTTCAGAGAGCATCACCGCATCTGTGCCGTCAAGAATTGCATTAGCAATATCAGAGACTTCAGCTCGAGTAGGCACAGGACTCTTGATCATTGATTCAAGCATTTGCGTCGCTGTTATGACAATCTTGCCCTGTTCATTACATTTCTTTATTAGCATTTTCTGAATCATCGGTACACGCTCTGCTGGGACTTCAATAGCAAGATCTCCACGAGCAACCATCAGACCGTCACAAAGTTCTAGTATTGCATCTATATTCTTTACAGCTTGCGGTGTCTCAATCTTGGCAATTATCAAGGCTTTGGATTTTCTTTTATTTAAGATAGTTCGAAGATCTATAACATCCTCTGCTGTTCGGACAAATGAAAAAGCAAAGAAATCTACCTTATTCTTAATACCGAAATCTATATCTTTAATATCTTTCTCTGTCAGTGACTTGATAGAAAGATCTGAATCGGGAAGATTTACTCCGCGACGACCCTTTGTCTCTCCTCCTACTATAATTTTGCATAATACTTCATCTCCTTTTATACTTATTACTTCAAATTTCTTTTTGCCATCATCCACCATTATCATATCACCTTTCTTTACCTCTTTAGGGAAAAGTGGATAATTAATAGAAACTATCTTTTCATTGCCAATTATTTTCTTTGTCGTAATTATTATATTCTTACCGGCAGTTAACTCTACCTTCTCAGTAGAAAATTCTCCTAAACGAATTTTAGGACCTGAAAGATCTTGCATTACTGCTCCTATGAGACCAGTCGCCTTCATCGCAATTTTAAAATTATCTACTTTTGCCTGGTGTTCAGCAAAATCTCCGTGTGAAAAATTGAGACGTACAACATTCATACCTGCTTTCAAAAGCTTGGAGAGCATTGGAACTGAAGAAGTGGCTGGGCCTATGGTAGCTACTATTTTTGTCTTTTTAATCATAATAAATAAAGAAACCTTATACAATAAGGTTAAAGTTATACTCTTATATTATAGCATAAAAATCACCAAAAATCAAAAACCCTTATTCTTTATCTGTAAACACCACAATTCTACTAGGATGACTTTTTGTAACTTCATCCCAAATTCCTTCGCAAGTAATAAGATTAAGGTGTATCTTGCCATCAGTTGAACTAAAAACATCTGTAGCATCTGCGTTCGGATTATATAATCGTTTTTCTCTCACCACGAAAGTAATAACACCCCCTCTTTCATCCTCAGTATATATTTTGTCTCCTTTTTGCAACTTGTTTAAATTATCAAACACTGCTCTCTTATTATTTTTCCAACCAGAGTGTCCAGCAATAACAGCACTACCAATTTCTCCAGGACGGGTCCCTAGTTTATACCATGCTACTTCGGCGGGGCCTTTCGGAGCATCCATGACTCCATCGAGAGTAAGACCTACATATTCAACCGCGACATCAACTTTAATAACTGGAATTTTAAGACGAACTGGCAAAAGAGAATTCGCTTTCCCTTGAGAAGCAAGGGCCACCTTACTATCATTATATAAATTTTGAAAAACAAAATAAGAAACAGCCCAAGCAAAAAATATAAACCCAATAATAGTTATTGTCAGTAATTTTCTTTTTAATAATTTTTTTATTAATTTCATATATAATCTAAAATCAAGACCTTCGGTCTTGATTTTGTTACTTTTTTATTTATCTAAACAGATTAAGAAAGTTAGAAATAAAAAAGCTAAAAAACGAATTATTTTCTCCTCTTGGAGGGAACCCAGTTTGGGGAAGCTTAGGAATTATGACAGGAGTTTCTATTACAACTGGAGTTGGGGTTATTATATTGGCATATAAACAGAGAGATGGATTACTAGAAGAATATGCATTGTAATTGGTAGCATTTGGATCTTTACATCCATAAGTTATACTGCTACCTCCACCACTTGCTGGTTGTATATATGTATTCGTAATTGTACAAGTCTTATCTACACCTGAAGCAAGAGAAATAATACCTCCGGGACAACTAGCAGAAAATGATTGTGTGTAATTTGAGTCAGTCGTTTCTGTAACAGTATGTGTCCCAGCAGAAACTTGTGTAGCTACACCTGTAAGAGTAGATACCGCATCTATAAATAATGGAAAGTCAGAAGCAACTTTAGATCCACCACCGACTACGACTTTTGTCACAGTAAGATGAGGCTTCGTACATGTCGGTACAGTAATAGCAACATCCGCATTGGGAATTGTAACTGTCCCACCGAAAGCCAAAGCTCTTCCTATCCACTTCACGCCTTCATAGACAGTAATTCCTGCAGCATCAATAACTGTTCCTTTAAATGAAATATTCGTACTACCACTTGCGCCAATAGTTGTCGCTGCTGTTGGAGTCCAAAAGACATCACATTCTGATGCCCCATCTGCAACGGCAACGTGCGAATTCACTACGGTCGTAAGAGCATTACTAGGTCCAGACGTTCTAAATATGTATGTTCCTGCTCCACTTAAAGTAATGCCAGCTGTCCCTATGGACATAGCACCTGAGGCAGTAGTTGTACAATATACTCCTGGTGTATAAACCCCAATGGTACCGTGAGTAGTATCGGCAGCTAAATCAATAGCCCCAGCAGCAAAACTAAATGTACAAGGTTGATTATTAAGATTGGTCAGGGCAGTCCCTTGATCTGTGCCAGCTTGAGCATATGTACCAGGATTAGTCGTACCATTAGTCACTACAGGCACTTGGGCTCCAGGTCCAGTAGTATACCCAAGATCTCCACTAATTGCAGTAGTGGTCGATGAGTTAGAAAATGTGCTAGAGAGAACACCATAATTTCCAGCTACCCCGAGTTCTGGAGTTGTCGGTAATGCTACTGCATAGATTATCCCAGCAACCCCTAGAGTAAATACGAATGCTAGTACAATTTTCGAAATTTTATTAAGTTTAATTTTGTTCATATATTTTTATTTTTGTTAATTCACCCACACGACCATCCTCTGATAAACTATTCTCCTTTTGCCATTGTTTAGTAGCTTCAGTTGTCTTTGAACCTAATACCCCATCTATTACTAACTCTCTATTTAATTTATCATTCAAGAATCTCTGAAGCTCTTTGACATTTTCACCCCTACTCCACAATCCAAGAGTCGCAACTCCTAAGTCATATTTCTTAATAACTACATTATTCATACATCTTGCTCCGGTAGAAATATTAAATATATTTCCATTTGAACATCCTTGTGAAATAAGACTGTTGTTAATACATCTTGACCCATTAGCGGTGTTGAATATATTGCCATTTGAGCATCCTTCTTCATTGGTGTTTGGCGTTGTATTTGAAATTACTCCATTGTTGTCGTTATTAGTGTTTGAATTAGAATTTACATTTGAGTTTACATTCGAGTTTGAATTTATTTCAGAATTTGTGTTTGAAGACCCTCCTGCTGAAAGAGCAACAGTACTAGCATCCAATGTAACTGCAGTTTGAGCTAAAGCTCTACCATTTAATACTGCTCCTGTGTTTAAAACAATTGCTGTCTGGTCTAAAATGTTTCCATTAAATGTTGCTCCTGTACCTATAGTCGTTTGCCCTGCTACAATCCAAAAGATGTTGCGAGCTTGTGCCCCACCTGAAAGAACGATACTTTTAGCTGAACTTATATCTAAATTTTGAGCTACTACAAATATCCAAACATCATTGGCAGAGCCTGTTAGAGTAACATCTGTAGGAATTGTTACTCCTGTCCCCCATTTATACAAACCAGGGGCCAAAGTCATACCACCAATGTTCCCTGCTCCAAGTTCTGTAACCGCACTTAATGATCTCCCTGCACCATCTGTATAAGCAGTTTGCATATCGCCGACTGCGGTAGAAATATTGGCTGGTGTTGGAGTAGCATAACTTGGAGCATAAACTTTACCTGTTACCAAAGATGTAGTAGCGTATGCACCACCTGCAGGAAGGATTAAACCAAACCCTGTGATATAAGTTGCCTCGGCTGGACTAACTCCTATATCGCCCACGACAGTCGTCGCCCCAGTAGTTGAAATTCCTGTCTTAGATAGAATCACAAAATTTCCTGAAGTGCCAAGATTGATACTTTCAGGACCTGCTGCATAAACCCCACTTGCACTTAAAATACTTAAAACAAAACCGAGAACAAATACTTTTATTATTTTTTTCATATATTTATGTTATTATTTGATAATTTTATTTCTTATTTTTAATTTTTTTAATTTCTTTTTCTAATTTTTCAATATTCTTTTCTAATTTTTTAGTATATTTAGTAATCTTATCTTCAAGCTTACTGGCGTGCAAAGCGATAGTCTCAGCGACAGCCATCATTTCTGTAACATCTTCCATTACAAGGAATATCATAGGTGAGAAGGATGCTCTATCATTACTTTCCTTAAGATAAATTTGATGAGCATTTAAAATCATTGTTTTGTTGCCAATTGAAGAAAAATCTTTAGTAATCTCAAAACTTTTGAAGAAAGTATTCTCTGGTAAGATATCCTCGAGAAGTTTCCGTAATGCAGGAATATTTAATTTGCGACCTAAAATTTCATAGATAAATTTACCTTCTGTTTCTTTCGGTTCGACCTTAAACATCCTATAGAAAGACTCATTGACTGCCATGACCCGAAGATCTTTATCAAGAATTATAATTGGGCCATTCATTATATCTATATCCACAACTGTCTTGATATAAGTCCAACCTTCTTCCAATAAATGATCAATGAAACCAGACTTTGCAGTATTAAGGGTCTGCATTATCCCCTTTTTTGTAATCTCCATACTTATGAAGACGTCCTATCTTACAAATCATTACAGCTATCTATTATTACTATATAATTGTATAATTAAATCAGAAGAGAATTACTCCTCTCAACAAGAATTGTAATATTCATGTAATGATAAAAACCGTATGGGAGACTTTTGTCCTATATGGTATATGAATATGCTTACTATTATTAAACAACGTATGTAATGAAGGTGTAATAAGAGTGCCTCCTATACGTCATCACTTATGATGAACCTAAAACAAAAAATTAAAAGACAGCTAATACTAACCCTCGCTCACAATGATTTTGAAAAAGGGCTTAATCTACATGCTTTCTTTAAGGTTCATGACCATCAAATTAGTGAAGATTTGGTACAAGACACCTTTATGAAAACATGGATTTATCTTGTAAGGGGAGGAAAGATAAGTATGATGAAAGCCTTTCTTTACCACATTCTAAATCACCTTATAATAGATGAGTATAGAAAACACAAGAATATCTCGCTTGATGTACTCCTAGAAAAAGGGCTCCCAGAACCTGATACTGGCCGTACAAATCGTCAATTTAATATTTTAGATGGTAAAACTGCTTTTGCTTTAATTGGACTACTTCCTTTCAAATATCAAAAAATTATGAAAATGAAATATATACAAGATTTATCTCTAAAAGAAATGTCTCTAATAACAGGACAATCCACAAGAACTATTGCGGTACAAATACATCGAGGATTAGAAAAACTTAAACTTTTATATAATCCAACATAAAAATTATTGAGGTGTAGTTTACTATACGAGGAATTGAGGGTATAATTTACTTGTCGGTATTTTATTTATACCTATTTTATATGCCTGATATTAATTTACTTTTAGATTTATTAATCAAATTCGCTTGGCTCGGTAACTGGCTATTCTTCTTTTTAGCATTTACTGAATCTGCCCCACTTATTGGGGTATTCATTCCGGGAGCCACGCTTGTAACAGTAGGTGGGTTCCTCGCCTCTCAGGGATATCTAAACGCTTGGGATATATTACTCTTCGCAACCTTAGGTGCAATCATTGGGGACTTCTTCAGCTACTCACTTGGTAGATGGGGTGGAACATGGGTAAAAGAAAAAAAGATAATTAATCAAAATATCCTTATCCATGGTGAAAAATTCTTTTACAAATATGGCAATAAGAGTATCTTCTGGGGTAGATTCTTTGGCCCCATTCGAGCCATCATCCCCTTCATCGCAGGATTACTACGAATGAAAAGAAAGCCCTTCATCTTCTGGAATGTTATCAGTGCTATATGTTGGGCAGGATTAAACGTGGCAACTGGATATTTCTCTGGGGCACTCATCATTACTATTTTCAAAAGATGGTCCAAGGGAATAACTTATATATTAATCTTGGCCTTAATTCTTAGCCTCTTCTACTGGTTTATAAAGAAGCGTGGGCAAACTCTTGTAAATTCTTTCCGAGAAGACAGTTTGAACTTCCTAAGATATCTTGGCCGTCAAAAATGGTTTAATAAACTTAATGCTAAATATACAATTATTTCTGATTTCTTTACTGAAAATAAATACGCTCCAGAAAAGTTATACGGCAGTACCCTTATCTTCACTTTCTTAATTATTATTTATATTTTAATACTAGTTTTAGATGTGTTTTAAATTAGAAAATACGCTTTAAATCATTGAATGAATTGATTACTTTCCATGCTTCTTTTTCAATGATTTTACCTTTGAAAGTGATACCGTGTCCTGTCTTCTTAAACATATTGATATCGTTCTCTCCGTCAGCAATACAAGCACACTCCTCTATATCTACTCCAAGCATCTCACAGAAAGTTTCCAGATGGGCAAGCTTGGACTCTTCATCATTTCCACAAGAATGGATACCTTGCAGTCTACCATTATCATCAAAAATAAGATCATTATTTGCTTTAAAATACTTTATACCTAAATCTTTTGCCACAATATCAACTACTATATCAGTAGCCCCCGAAACTAAAACCAAGATATAGCCTTTCTCTTTTAAATAATCTATTGCTTCACGCACTCCCTTATTGTATGAATACTTAGAAAAAATTTTTACGATACTTTCCCTATTAGCATCTTTATGCTTCATATATATTTCAATAACTTTATTATTCCATTCATCATAAGTTATTAATCCTTTTCTGTATTCTTGGTAAAGTTCTCTATCTTTTTCTACTGTTACACCTAAGGCAAAACTCAACTGTTTCCAGCTACTTTCCTCTATTAAAGTCTCATCTAAATCAAAACAAATTAATTTGATACTCATAAGTTAATTGTATCAGATAAACTAACTATTAAAAAACACTTAGAAGCCCTAAGTGTTTTTTAATAGAAAAAATTATTTGAAAGGGTTTTCTCCACGAATAATGCGGATCAAGAACAATATAACCGCTATTACTAGAAGGATGTGAATAAATCCCCCAATTACATGGAAACCTATGAACCCAACCAACCATAAAATCAATAAAACTACTGCAATTGTTGTAAGCATATAAGTAAAAATATTTAAAAAATTAATAAATTCCATTAAAAAATCGACCTGGCAAACATTGCGGTGTTTGTTGGACAAAGTTCGAAACTATTTCGAGCAAAATCCAAATGATTAAAACTACTAATGCGGACGAGGCAGGGCGAAACAATTTGTCTGGGGTTTTGGATTCGCCCTGCCTCGGCT
>Ga0172379_10001750_pt1 | contig 41671 bp, 36 predicted proteins | sample GrowelOW334metaG_FD_119756 | JGI IMG/M metagenome (GOLD analysis project Ga0172379, IMG submission 119756) | Groundwater microbial communities from an aquifer near a municipal landfill in Southern Ontario, Canada - Groundwater well OW334 metaG | ecosystem: Environmental > Aquatic > Deep... | reverse complement strand
CTGCTTGACGCCGGGCGTTTTTTTCAGCCGCCGTTCGATCAATTGGGCACAACTGGCGCAGTGCATGCCACGAAGAGATAGAGTTGTTGTTTTATTCATAAAATTATAAAGAGAAAAAAACGATTACTACGCCCGTCCCGCCCCGCACCTGACGCGAAGCGGCATGGTGCGTGGGTGCATATCGGACAATGATAAGGTAGATACTTTGTCCATACGTTATTTTGCCACCTGGTAATGTCCCGCACTCGCTACCTCGCTCTTGAGCACATCCCAGTCCAACGTTTCATCGTGCTCAATCTCAGTCTTGCCCGTTTGTGGGTCGACAGTGACTGATGTCACGCCGGGGATATCCTTAATTATATCTTCCAGCAATCCCTTACAACCTTGGCAATGAGTACCGTTGATGGTAAATGTTTTATGCATATGTTTAATAGTTATTTAATACAATTCATAATTGAAGGGTCACAGGTGTCAGCTGGCAGCGTACCAGTTATCACCTTAAAAGCGGCACCTGGCGTCGTCATGCCCATTGTACAACTGAATCCGATGTCACCTGCTTCGGTCGGGGTAAAGGTAATTTTCTTAACCCCGTCCTTGGGCAAAAACTGAGTGATATTCAGTTTCGGGATGGTAATGGCTTGCGCACAACCGGCCGCCTTGCTCGCATCGATTTGCCATTCTACAGGCATGTTAGCGTAGACCGTGACATTAGCCGGCACATACTCGTACCCGACTATTTTCATTTTTACGATCTGGACACCATTGACGATCTGCACATTTGGGTCACGGTACGGCGCACCATTCTGGATAACCTGTTGTCCGTTGCCAGATGAAGATGTATCTGATTGGTCGCTCTTTCCTAATCCGGCCAATACGACACCATTGGAAATATTAAAGATACCAATAAGCACCACGACCACAGCGGCAAATTTCATAAAATACTGCTGGAACTTTCCTTTGGCGAAACTCAGTATTGCGCTCAACGACAGTAATGCTGGTAACGTGCCGAGAGCAAAGACGCCCATGGTTAACATGCCTGTCAGGAAGCTGCCTTTCGACAGGACATACAACTGTAATGCCTGAGTGAACCCGCAAGGCATAAAAAATGTCAGGGCACCAAACACAAATGGCGCCACCTTACTCTGTTTGCCTTCTGCGGCGTTATAAATGCGGTGCGCCAAGGCTTTCGGCATGCGAGGCTGAAACCTGGACAACCAGGGAAAAATATTCAGCATCTGGAGACCCAACATGACCATAACCAGACTGACGAGAATAGTCAGGACGCCATTCCACAGGGAAGAAAGCGACAATGATGACCCGATCGCACCGACTACCCCGCCTAAAATAGTGTACGAAATGATTCGGCCAATATTGAAATACACATGCGGTTTGAATCGTTGTCGTCCACTCTGGACCTGGTGTTGCTCATTGAATCGTGCCGCGACTGCCAGCAGCAGCCCGCCTGTCACAGCCATACACGTCGACACGGCCGCCACCAGGCCGATACTAAATACCAGCCAGAGACTCATGGTTTCTTTTGCTCCGAAATCATTTGGCAGCAGATGGAATTGTCTCAGTACCAGAAAAAGACCGACAACAATGACAGCAATGCCCCCCAGCTGGCCATAGTCGCGCCAGCCCCTGGGTTTGGCAATCATCCCCAGCGATCCGGAGACAGTATACCCGTCCTGCGCCACTGCCTGATTTAAGGAATCTACGGATACGGGCGCATCATACTCAACCTCTGCCTGGCCGCGTGCCAAACTGGCCGCTACTTTCTTTACCCCCGGCACCTTGCGCATTTTGCGTTCAATCAGCGTCTCGCAGGCGGCGCAGTGCATACCGGCCACCCGAACAGTCATTTTTTTAGACTCATTATAATTCATACGAGAGTTATAGTATTAATGACGGCAAAAATACTTGCGGCCAGTCTACTCACGTTGGATAAACGAAAACAGGCTAAATGCGCGCAAGCACTATACAGTGATCAAATAGATTTTTGGGTTGAGTATACCCTGGCTCAATATGCGGCGAAGGTATTCAAAGATGAGTACATTGGGAAACTGGAGCGAATGCCGGAATAATGTAAATCGCCAACTGCCTAATTCCAAATTCGTATAAACTAATGTATGACCGATCGCTAATACGAGTATTATGAGGGCAACGATTCCGAACCAATCCGGGAGAACAGTCGAGAACATCCGTACCCAGCTCTGTACGTGGTCTGCGATAGTCATCGGACACATGCTCTGGTTATCAGCCATATATGGACAATGCGCTATACTTCCCTGCATCATGTTGATCACGCCGATGCTGAGTAATAAAAAACTAACGGCAACAAAAACAATCACCAATGCTAAACTGGCGACGGTACGTAATGGCTTATTCTGTTGTAATATATATAAAAAGTTACTAAATTTCATTGCTAAAGAAGTATAGCATATTTCACTCTTTCATTCAAGGGTTTCCTTGACAATGTCTAAGCAAAATGGTACTTTTCTATGAAAATAAAAATACAACACCTTACTGTACCATGGAGGAAATATGGAACATTTACGAATTGGCAGTAACTCGTTTGATGAGGTTTTTGAAGCAGTCTCGTCCGCAGTCGGTGCGTATTTGACTCATCGCAAGAATACCGACCCGACGCGGAAAGGCGGCTACTGTACGATCGTCGAACGTCTCACTGAGGAGGTAGTCACCACCTTTGAGGTAGGCAAGCCGGCCCATGCTAAGGCCGAATGGTACCGGGGACTCTCGGTCGAAAAGGCGCTCCGGCTTCTCGAGACCAATGCCCAACATGGCCACGTGACTAGCGGTCAGAGCCGCAACGAAACGAACGACAAATACGCCGGCGCCATCATCGTTGAAGATTACATCTTCTCCTTCTCTGGGTTCGCCCCTGACCTGGCCGACGAAGCGACAATGATCAAGGCGGTCCACATTCTCGGTTGGATCTCAGAGAGTGAGGCCGAAGAGCTCGGCAAAGTCAACAAAAACGAATGGGTCGGGCTATTGCTAGCCGCCTAGTCGAACATTGTTCGAAGGTAAAGCATAACGGTCCAAATTCAAACGGACCGTTTTTTTATTTTTTCTTCCCAGCTAATTGCCCACAAGCCCCGCACACTCCGCGGCCTAATCGAAATCGTTCAACTGCCGTGATGCCGTTCCTCTCCAGAATGGAAATGAAGTCCTTCACCATTTCAGGCGATGACGGCTGATAAACCCCTGTCGGGTTGTAAACAATTAAATTGACGAAAAATAGCGGAGGAAGCTTCTCATGCAATAATGCAGCCAGTCGTTTTGCGTGGTCGGCCGAATCGTTCAGTCCCTGCAGCATGACATATTCTATCATCACCCGTCGGTTCGTCTTGCGTATATAGGCCGACGTTGCAGCAAATACCTCTTTGATTCCATATCGTTCACCGATTGGCATGATCTTCCGACGTAATTCATCAGTTGGCGCATGGAGTGATATCGCCAGGTTCACCTGCAATGGTTCATCAGCTAATCGCAGGATGCCAGGGGGAATACCCGCAGTTGAAATAGAAATGTGCCGAGCACCGATACCGAGCAGTTCAGGGTTATTAATTTTTCGCACGGCCTCCAGGACTTCGTCATAATTAAGGAATGGTTCGCCCATGCCCATAAAAACGATATTGCTTACCCGGTCATCCTCTTTTTTCAGCAGACGAGAAAAAAACAGGACCTGTTCGACAATTTCGTCTGCCTTCATATTGCGTGCGAACCCACGCTGTCCCGTTGCGCAAAACGTACACCCCAGCGGACAGCCGACCTGGGAAGAAACGCAAACCGTATTCCTGCCGTCACCATGCCGCATCATCACTGATTCAATCTTCTCGCCGTCCGAAAGCGTGATCAATACTTTAATCGAACGCGCATCATCCGACTGCTCAATTTTCGCCTTGATCTCAAGCGGGCTAGCCTGGTTTAATTCATCCCGCAATTGGGCCGGAAAAGTTGTCACCTCAGACCATGACGATCGCAATTCCTTGAATATGGCAACATATGCCTGCTTCATCCTGAAGCCGGGCTGGTTAGCCAGGATTGTATCGAGTTTTTGTATATCCATAACTAAATATCAGTCTCAACCGATTACAGCAGCCGCTTATCTGTGGTCACCGCTGCCGTGGAGAGTACCACGTTCTTTACGGGATGCCAACTTGTCCAAATTTCGCTGGGCCACTTCATCCAATGACATGGTAAGTTCAGAGGCTAAATTCGAGACATACCACAGTACGTCGCCTAACTCCTCCGCGATGTCCCGCTTCTGGGATTCATCCAATACATCGGCATGGTCACGGCTGATTTTTTTGACCTTGTTGGCCAGTTCCCCGGCTTCACCGGCTAAGCCCAGCGTCGGATAAATATAATTGCTGTCCTTGTTCGGGTACAGGGCCGTCTGCCTAGCTTTGGCTTGATAGATGTTTAAATCCATACAATTATGATAATATTCTTTCTAAAATTATTTCGTAATCCCGATAGCCCATCCGCCGGTACAGGTGCGCGGCACGGCGATTTTTTGCCGAAACTTTAATTGATACGTGCGAAATACCTCGTTCTCTGCTCCAACTATTGAATACCCGACCGAGCAGTGTGCCGATTCCTTTGCTGCGATATCGCGGGCGGACATACAAGAACACCAAACGGCTGGATTTAGCACGGCGACGGACTGCTGACCGGTGCATCACTGTACCGATTAAAAACCCAACTATCCGATGGCGCATTATTGCCACTACAAATAGATGATCTCGCTTACGCAGGCAACTGGAAAGGTATCGCAGAGCCGAACGCGAGTTCGCCCAATGCACATACATTGTCGGGTCGTATTTCCGCCGTTCCAGCTTGATATACTCCCGGACCATGTCTTGTGTGGCAGGTAAATCAGCCTTGGTCGCTTTCCGCCAAACTATCCCTTTCATAATCATACATTCTGGACTATAGCTGCACTATCAGGGTGAGGCCCGCCTAGACTCGACGCCCGCTTAGCCTATCGAGACGAGTCTAGTCGAGGCTGGAGAATTATCCCGCCATGAGGCGGGATGCCGCCCTACATTTGAAGTAATGAAAGGTGGCGGCAAACTCCCGAAATCTCCTTCCCTGTACTAGAGTCATCTCAATCGGGGATACCGGATTCGAACCGGTGACCTCTTGCACCCCATGCAAGCGCGCTAGCCAACTGCGCTAATCCCCGATTGAGATGACTAAAGAACTCTCCCCGCTTTTTTCAGATATTGCAGCCGTATTTATTAGTAATTTATCACTTTACCATTCTATCAGTAACCTACATCCTAGGCAATAAAAAAATCCCGCTCGATATGCAGGATTTTTATTTTGACCCAGTAAAATTGATGTTAATCAAACATAATATCTTCGTCCACCCGCTTGTAATCGTGGATCTCGTTCTTATGGAACCAAAGTTTGGCCTCGAATTCCGCTTCTGCAACGTTACCAGAGGCATGAATCATGTTTTTTACCGTCCGCTTCTGCTGGTTGGCCAGGATCGGGGAATCGAGTGAGAAGTCCCCCCTGATGGTGCCGGGCTGGGCAAAACGGGGTAGGGTATGGCCGACCATCATCCTAACCGCGTCGACGGCATGCAATCCCTGCAGCAGCATAGCCACAACCGGACCGGAACTTAAAAATTCCATATTCCACTGCCGGACAGTCTTCCCGATTTCATACGGATCCACGGTGCCTAAATCTTCATTCGGGTCTCGTCCGTATTCGGCATAACTTTTAAGCGTCTTCTCGCCGACACTGGTCAGGTACGCCTTTTCATCAGGATAATGCTTGGCGACCATATCCTTATCCACCCAAACCATCTTCAGGGCTACCAGCTTGAATCCCGCTTTTTCAAAACGGCCGATGATCTCGCCGATCAATGCCCGCTTTACGGAGTCTGGTTTCAGTAAAACAACGGATTTTTCAAGCCGTGGGTCGTTTGCTTTCATATTATTGTTTGATTTTCTTGGTTAATAAATATTTCACTTTTTCCACTATCTCCGCGGGGGTATGGTTCGCTTTGATGAAGTAATCGTCCGCACCGAGCTGTTTTCCTTTTTCGACATCTTCCGTCTGGCCCAGGTTGGTCAACAGGAGGACGTGAGTCGTACCCATGGCCGGATCATTTTTCAACTCTTTCAGTACGGCAAAACCGTCCAATTTCGGCATAATGATGTCCAGCAATACCAGGTCGGGCTTCTCTTTCTTGGCCATCTCCAGTCCCTGCGCTCCGTCTTCTGCACGAATCACTTTCAGCCCTTCTTTGGAAAACTTGGTGATATACATGTCGGCTAGCATCTTGTCATCTTCGACAAGCAGTATTTTTGTATTAAATTTCCCTTTTTTATCGTCTGCCATAAGTCTGTCAATAAATAATCTTAGTTAGTATAGTATACCAAGCCAGGTACCTAATCGTCAATGAATATGGGGCCGTTTCGTATGCCACTCAGTAGCCTGTTCATAGGCATACGCAACTTGAAAAATTGTACTCTCATCAAACGCTTTCCCCATGATTTGCATGCCAATCGGCAGGTCCTGGGTGAATCCGCACGGAATCGATACGCCGCAAATCCCCCCGATGTTGGCCGGGACGGTATAAATGTCCGAAAGGTACATCATCAGGGGATCGGAAAATTTTTCTCCAAATTTGAATGCCACGGACGGTGTGGTGGGCGTCAGCAGGCAGTCGACCTGGCGAAATACCCGGTCAAACTCCTGGACGATCAATTGCCTCACTTTCTGCGCCTGGACGTAATACTGGTCGTAATACCCGGCTGACAACGTATACGTCCCCAAGATAATGCGGCGTTTCGTTTCAGCACCGAGGCCCCGCTCACGAGATCGGCTGTACACTTCCAAGAGTTTTTTCCCCTGGTCCTGTACCGATAATCCGTACCTCACCCCGTCATACCGCGCCAAATTTGCGGACACTTCGGACGTTACTGTCAAATAATACACGGCTAATGCATATCTGGTCAGCGGTAACTCAACTTCATGCACCTCAGCGCCAAGTTCAGTCAATTTCTTGATCGCATCCTTCAGTGCCGTTTCGATGTTCGGATCCATACCCGCTATGAAATACTCTTTTGGTACGCCGATTTTTTTTCCGCGTATCCCACGAGACAATTCTGTCCATTTACCGTCAGACGCCGAGTGCGTTGTCGGGTCCCGACTGTCCTGCCCACTGATGCTTTTGAAAAGCCAGGCCGCATCTGTCACTGATTTTGCCAGCGGTCCGATCTGATCCAATGAGGAGGCTAGGGCCGACAGACCGAAACGTGAGACACGGCCATACGTCGGTTTCATCCCGACGACACCGCAGAAAGCCGCCGGCTGGCGTATTGATCCGCCGGTATCCGAACCGAGCGCCCCCAAACACACATCCGCAGCCACGGCCGCGGCCGAACCGCCTGACGATCCGCCCGGTACGCGGGAAATATCCCAGGGATTGCACGTTTTGTCGAATGCTGAATTCTCCGTGGACGAACCCATGGCAAACTCGTCTTGGTTTGCCTTGCCCAGGAAAACAGCGCCGACCTGCTTCAGTTTTGAAATGACCGTAGCGTCATAGGTGGCCTCATAGTGCTCTAAAATTTTTGATCCGCTGGTAGCCGTTATGCCGTTGATCAAAATATTATCCTTGATTGCCAATGGTATGCCGGTCAATTCCGTCCCCTGGCCGGACGCGATCATTCCGTCAGCCACACTAGCCTGACGCAATGCCTCATCTCCCGTGACGGTTATGTATGCGTAAATTTTCGGTTCCGACCGCTTGATCGCAGCCAAACAAGCCTCAGTCAGTTCACGCGAAGAATACTCCTTTTTTTGGAGCCCCGCATGCGCCTGTTCGATGGTCAATGCGTTCAGCGACATACTATTCGAGTACTGGTTTTATCTTATTAAGATTGCCGGCCCGGTCAGGAAACTGGGTGACAATCGGCTGAACGTCTGGCCACGGCTCTGCGCTGTCCTGCCGAAATGAAGATGTCAGCGGTACGTGGGTGCCCAAACCAACATCTTTCGTATCGACCTCGTCCAATTGCTTGACGTAATCCAAAATTGAAGAGAGCTGGCTGGCAAACCTCTTTTTTTCTTCTGGTGTGAGCTCAATTCTGGCTAATGTCGCCAGCTTTTCTACATCCTTTTCAGTCAATTCCATATACACCAGTATAACATTGTTATTTTTTTAAATAAAGTAACATTTGCCCATATCCAACCGCACACTGTATCGGATTGGGGACCACACTCACATCGCACAAACGCCTCACTATATTGACAGGCAACCGTTGAATGCCGTAAAGTACACAGAATAAAGTTCTTTGAACATCCACGGAGGAATCGCATGGGATCCACGACCCGCAGAAAAAAAAGTACGGGCCACGGATCACGCGATCCGATGGCAGTCATTGTACGGCGCATGCAGACTGGCGACGCCAGGGCATTCATGGAAATAATGGATGAATTTCAGCCAAGGCTCTCCAATGTCATCGGCCAGATGCTTCAGGATGATGACGAAACGAAAGACGTCATCCAAGAGACCTTCATCAGGGTTCATCGCCATATTAGCACCTTTAATTTTAATCACCAGTTCAGCACGTGGATCTACACCATTGCTCTGAATCTGGCACGTAACCTGCTGAGACGCCACAAAAGGATACACGCAGAACCGCTTGAAGACCACCAAAACACTCTCTTCGCCCCAAACCATGATCCGGCTACCCATTCCAGCCACGTCAAACTGTCCAGCCATATTACCGTCTGCCTGAGCATGATGCCAGAAAAATATCGTATCGCCTTTCGCATGGTCGACATGGACGGCAGGTCATATACTGAGGCTGCTGAAATGTTAGACATCCCTTTGGGAACCATCAAGTCACGCACCAACCGAGCTCGGATCATCATGCGTCAGTATCTGGCACACCATTGCCCAGCCATCCTACAACATTACCGCGTCAGAATTCCGCCGGTAATGGACCAAGAAAAAAAATAACCAACAGCCAGTGCGAAGCCTTGGCTGTTTTTTTTATTTCATGCTCCTGCCCATTGACAATATGACTTCCTTCTGCTATCTTATTAGGTCAATCCATCGTCTGAATAATATCAGACGCAAACCCAAAAACCCTCAACCGCTCTTTAAAAGGAGGTGAAATCATGGGCGACGGTTTGATGTGCGTACTGGTAATCATCATGATCATAACGCAGATCATCAAGATCCTTGAATTGAGATCAAACAGCAAACTGCTGACGAAGGTGCTGAAAAGCTCCGAACACGGCAACGCGCTGCTGGGCCAATTCACGGGGACAGCACATCCTGAATAACCCGTTTTCCGTCCACCCTGAAACAGCCAATGAGGAGGTGATTTCTGTGGCAAACGCACTGACCAAGGAGTCCGCTGGCCAGCTGTACCTGACCGCTACCATCGTGTCATACCTGGCTGACGGCGGCCTCAATACTCTCGGTCAGAGAACTGGTGATATCGTCAAGTTCCTGCTCCATAAGGCGGGAATTTCCGATCCCACTGAGTTTGAAGACCGGCTCCAAGAGACGCTCGATGACGCGAGCAAAATGTTTCCCCTCTACATAAAAGAGAAGGAAGCGCGCAAGCGAGCTTCGAGACGCTCATGATCCTATTACCTGGAACTGCAGTGTAATGCGTACCCTCACCTGACCGTGAGACCGCGGATAAGAAGCTGCACCATTCCAGCTGACGGGCATCCCAACCGGATGTCCGTCTTTTTTATTTGAACAGCCTGACGAATTCCCGTTCATCAATAGTCTGCACGCCGATCTTTTTCGCCTTATCCGCTTTTGACCCCGGATCTGACCCCACGACGACATAGTCAGTATTTTTGGAAACTGACGACACCCAGTCCCCGCCTGCCTCGCGGACTTTGGCTTTGGCCTCATCGCGGGACATTGTATCTAACGTACCGGTAACGACAATTTTCTTGCCGGTCAATGGGGTTTGTTTGTTGACCTGCTTTTGTAATTCAATAACTACCCCTTTGTGCAATAATTTTTTAACTAGACTGACATTTTGCGCGTCTTGAAAATATTCATGCAAACTTTTTGCCACCACACCGCCGATGTCCCGGATCGAATTGAATTCCTCCTGCGAGGTATGCATGATCTTTTCTAAAGAACCGAAATGCTGTGCCAGGTCAATGGCCGTTTCCTCGCCGACATGCCTGATGCCAAGTGCATAAATGAAACGGGCCAGTGTCACTTTTTTTGCTGACTGGATAGCTTGCACCAAATTCTCGGCTGATTTCTCAGCAAACCGCTTCAGAGGTTCTAGGTCGCTTTCCTTCAGGTCAAAAAGATCAGCCGGATTCTTCACCAAGTCGGCGCGTGCCAGCTGTTCCAATATCTTGGGACCAAGTCCATCGATATCAAAAGCTGTTTTGGAAACAAAATGGCTCAGCCCCTCCTGCTGTTGGGCATAGCAATTTTTATTGGTACAATAATAAGCCACTTCCTCTGATCGGCGTTCAACTTTTGAATCGCACACCGGACACTTATGTGGCATCTTGAAATGTCGTTCTTTGCCCGTACGAAGATTTGGCAATACCTGAACAATATCAGGTATGACATCACCGGCTTTTTGTACAATGACTGTATCGCCAATCCTGACACCAAGACGTTCAATCTCATCGACATTGTGTAACGTTGCCCGTGAGACAGTCGAGCCGGCGACTTTAACTGGTTTCAGGTGGGCAACGGGCGTCAACGCACCGGTCCGTCCAACCTGTACCTGGATGTCTTCAACAATAGTAGTCGCCTGTTCGGCCGGGTATTTATAAGCTAAAGCGCCGCGAGGTGCCTTGCCGACAACACCGAGCCGTTTGAAAAGCTTTATGTCATTTACATTAATGACAATGCCATCGGTCCAGTACGGAAACTTGGACCGGATTTTTCCGATTTTTGTATGATAAAGCTCGACCGCATTTGCATCAGAGCAAAATTCATTGTACTCGCCAGAACGGAAACCCATCTGTGTCATCAAATCGTGGGCCTGTTGGTGCGTCTGCTGGCCAAGATCGGTCACCAGGTCATACGCCATAAAGCTAAGTTTCCTCGATGCGGTAATTTTCGGATCCAGTTGGCGGACCGAGCCGGCCGCTGCGTTACGGGGATTGGCAAATGGCGGCAGCTTGTTCTGTGCCTGACGCTTATTTAATTCCTCCAGTACTTTTTTTGACATAAACACTTCACCGCGCACTTCCACGTCACGTTGCGCCGCCGTACGCGCCTGTGGTACCAGCGTATCCAATTCCAGCTTCAACGGGATGGCTTCTATGGTCCTGACATTTTCAGTGATATCCTCCCCGACCTTGCCGTCACCGCGCGTTGCGGCCTGGTCCAAAACCCCTTTTTTATATTTCAATGTCACGGCCAACCCGTCCATCTTTATCTCGGCAAAATAATTCAGGGTAGCCGTACTCGCTACCAACTTTCGGTTCCTTTTTTCCCAATCCTGTAGTTCTTCCTCAGAAAAAGCGTCCACGAGTGACAGCATCGGCACCGGATGCTGGACTTTTTTGAATTCATCAAGCGCTTCACCGCCGACCCGCTGGGTGGGCGAATCCGGAGTAATGAATTCCGGAAACTGGGTTTCCAGCAGAGCAAGCTCGTGCTTCAGGGAATCCTGGGCCGCATCGGATATTTCCTGCTTGTCGAGGACATGATAAAGATAGCGGTGATGGTTAATCTCCGCCTTCAGTTTGTCTATGCGTTTTTTTACGTCCGCTGTGTTCATGATGTCGGGCAATCATTGAATATTTTGTAGCTGCTGATCTGGTACCAATCCACATCAAGTGACGACCCATTTGCAGTATTTTGGTTCGTAAAGGTAATCGTCCGCCCCGCCGTCACGCTTCCCAGGCCAAATGATTCCGGAATAGTGCAAGTCTGCCAGGTCGTATCACTGGTTGATGAAAAAGTAAAACCAACCTGTCCGTTAGCCGGATCGTCTATCGTCACCATATCAGCCAACGTCGTCGTACCCCTCATCCGCATACTGACATACAGTTCGTCTGCCGCGGAAACGTATGCCGGGATGGGGAGGGTATAAGCCCCCTGCGTCACTCCGATGGTCGAAGCCGTACAATAGGATAAAGATGGCCCGACAGTACAGCTTGCATTACTGCACGAAGCGAATATCGCCTGCCATATTGGCGTGCAAGTAGCACAATCTGCGCAACTTGAAATTCTACTCGACTCAGCCTGGATGACTCCTGACGAATAAACGGATTTACTGAGAATAATATCTTTTGTCAGCTCGCCTTCGCTGAATAACACATAATCATAGAGTCCGGCCAATGGCAATCGCCACGGGACCGTAGCCGTGAGGGCCTGCTTGAACGAGTTGCGCTTGCCGACCGACTTAACTATAACTTGTGACGGCAAATTTGTAATCTCAGCCCCTTCATACAGCGGCGTTACGGATAAGCTTGGCAAGGGACCGAATAACGCCCGGATCCTGAGCCGGTACCCTACGATCGACGACGGATCACTGTATGCCTGGGACAGGTTAATAGTCCATCCATTAGTTAAATCCGTATGACCGAGAATTTTTTTTGCCGTCACGGATGTTTCCAGTAGACCGTCGCTGTTCCATCCGATCCAGGACACTTCAGCCCACGTATTCTCGTCCCCACCGATATTCTGTACAAAAACCTGATTGATCAGGCGATTTTCCGATGGAGGGGATGTCTGTGGATCGAGCGGATTATCGACGTCAAAAAAATCCGCCTGAACAAACTCATTTTCAGCAACAGCCCGGTCATGTATCAATGAGGTCTCCGAAAATGTCTGCTTGTTTTCGTAATTGGCATTATTTGACGAAAAATTTTCCGCATATGCCACGATTAAATCAACAGTTTCACGGAGAGTCCTGACACCCGCATCCCGGTTTACCTTCAGGCCGTATAACCCTCTTTCAATACCTGATTCAGCGGCATAGTAAGCCAATACCCCGTCGGACGATGAGCTGGTCAGCCGGAGTTCGTTGATAATCACCATGGAAACGGTCAGAGCGATCGCAGTAATGAGCCCGATGACCAGCAGGGAATAGATTAGAGCCTCGCCTCGGTTGTTGCGTGGGTTAATCATGGTAGATATTTTTTACCTGGCCAAGGATGACACGACTTGAGACCGCGCTCTGGAGATTCAGCGTGCGTGACGCGACCGGCAAACCTTGGTCGTCAGCCACAGACTGGATGATCATGCGGACTTTCGGCTGGAAATGCTGTCCGTCAGAAAAATACTGACAGCTTCCTCCGGCAACGGGGCAGCTATACCCGTAAGCCGCGGAACATCCGCCTTTCCCGGATCCAGCAGCGCATGGGACGCTTGATTCCGGTGTGATAAATGGGTCTGCTGTCGGCGTAATGACAAATCGCAAATCCGCAATAGACACGCCTGCCGGCGTCAAGTCATTCCACCCGGTGCCGGTCGTGGGATTGCACGACAATCCAAGTGTGGACTCTTTGCAGTACTGGACCCGATTCGTTATCCCCCAAAACCGATAAAACACGAATTCATTCGATTGGGTTACTAGGGCTAAAATCCGTACCGGAACAGTCATCGTGACGTCTGGGTGCAGATCAATCCGGATATCACTGGACTCATAAAATGCGTAATTGATCCGGCTCAGCCTGACATCCTGCGACATCACCTCTATAAGGTACCGGACGTCGTCCTGGATTTTTTGCGTGGCTGCGACCTTCCTTTGTGAACGGTTGATGACGACAAACACCTCGGTGGCAATCAACAGCACCAACACAAAAATTGAAAGCGACACGATCATTTCAATCAACGTAAAACCTTTTTTGTTGTCATGAAAAATCATAGGTGGGTTTATAACACCTGCCAATTATACAGATGGTCCTCGATTGTTACGTGCTTGTTTGAATCTGGTGCCGGCCATCGGACTTCGACAATGACCCGGATACCGACCTTATTTGGATATGCACTGACCGACGTACCGCCCTGTCCGCAGACGGCCTGTTCCGTCTGATTTGAAATTTTTTCATTGCCGTCCGCATCCTGGCAGATTGGATTCAGATACGCCATCCGGAAAAACTGCGTACGTGTGCCGGTAGTGATCAATCCCTGGACATATTCGCTGCCTGACTGCTTAACGACCGAATGCGCTTCATCCGTAAAAGCGTCGGGCGTCGGGTCCAAGTATAGCGGTACCGCGGATCCGGATAAGGAAATGACTGGGGTGAAAGTTACATCCTGCAGATTATTTGGGTAATCAGTGGCATTTACCAATCCGCCATCCCAATACGACGTCGCCGTCGCAGCCCAATTGCTGTCACGGATATTACGTACGAGCTCGACAGTTTCCCGAGCCAGGCTGGTGCCGATCAGCTTATTCGTACTTTCCCGTCCGGCCTTGATGCTGGCAACAATCAGGGAAATAGTCGTAACCAGGACAACCACCAATATACTGATGGCAATCAGCACTTCAAGTAATGTTTGGCCTTTGGTGGTTTTACTATTCATAGTTATGGCGTACAGCTCCCCTGGCTCTCACTGACCTGCCCAGACAGGATGTTGATAGAGACGCGACGGCAGAAATCAGCGATATGAGAACTCTTCAGCACTATATCAAGGTTTGTATAATCCGAATTCAGTAATCCATCAACGTACAGTCGGGCCGTACCTTCTGGGGGACTGAAGGTAACCGACACCGGATGCGTATCAACTTCTTCATTGACGCGCACTGCTTGTGAGGGAGTCACCGTAGAATAGACCCGATACCCCAAAATGTAGATATTCTTCAACGTATTGTCCTGATTGATTACCTGATAGTCTACCGACGTCTCCAATATTCCATCCGGCTTCGTGTCACCGAATATCTGATACGTATCCTGATTTCCGATGTAGATGCCATAGCCGTTTGTCGGTGTGGTGTTTTTGCATGCCAACGGGTTCGGCGGAGACCCGCCACACTCAGTATATAACTGGCAGAGAATATATGGATTTGCCGAACCCGGCTGGCAATAATTAAAACTGTTGCCGGCTATGGTGTAGCTTTGGGCCAGGCGTATGTCCTGAAGCAGCCTCGTGGAAGCGCCCTTCAGATCTGTCGCCCGACGGCCAGACTGGAAATTCACCAACACCAAAGTGCTCATCAGGCCGATAATCGCCATGACAACGAGCAATTCAGCGAGAGTAAAACCTTTTTGATGCCGTATGGATATGTTCATATGGCTAAAATTCCCTGGTAATATTCCACAATTTTCGCTCCGATAAAAAAAGCTGCGTATGTGGCGATAGTCAAAAATGTACCGAAGGGGACCTGGCTGTGCCATTTTTTGCGGCGCGAAAGTATCAGCGCAATACCGATAAACGATCCGATGAAATATGCGACGGCTAAAGCGACCAGGACGTGCGGCCAGCCCAGCATCATGCCCATCAGGATGCCGAGCCGGATATCGCCGCCTCCGATCCATTTGCCCCGGGAAATAAGGAACTGGAGCAAAAAGAAACCGCCGCCCGCGATGGCCCCAATACATAAGCTGACCATACTGATTTTCAGAACAGCTACTGACAGGATAAAAGCCAACACTATGGCCGGGACGCTTACCTTGTCCAAAATTAAATAATATTTTAAATCAAAGACAAAAATCAGCATCAGGATGCTGGCAAAAACCATATAAACAAAAAAGACCGGCGCCAGGCCGAACTGCCAATAGAGTAACACATAAGCGATAGACATGGCGGCTTCAACCAGAGGGTACTGCCATGAAATGGGCTTGTGGCAATACCGGCAGTGTCCCCTGAGGAGTAAATAACTAAGTAACGGGATAAGGTCCTTCGCTACCAAACTATGCTTGCAATGAGGACAATATGAACGTCCCCGCATGAATGATACGCCGACATGGAGACGATAAATGACGGCGTTCAAAAAACTACCCACAACCAACCCCAAAATTGCCACAAGAAAAATGTTCATAACGGATATATTATACCAAAAAAAGCCAGATTATCAAAATCAACCTGATAGGCGACAGTCGGTTGTTTTCTGTGAATTATTCTATACCATCCTGCGATAACGTATGTTTGCCAGCCGCAAAATTTTCGTATGATTTCTCGAGAAAAAATGATACTCCATAGGCTTCGGCGGTCGGTACGCTGACCACCTGATATTGGTATTTACCCGGATCCTTCATCTGGCTGATAGTCGATATGTATTTCTCCAGGTTGCATTGGCTGACCAGCATACCGTCTTTATCGCAACCGGATTGGGTTGCCGCTACATAACTGGACGTATTGGCAAATGTGAGTTCAAATGCCGCCTGCACCCGGGCCATATCGGCCATGCGCTTGGCATCCCGCGATTTCGCTTTTTCCTCATTGAGCAGCAAAAAACCTCCGCCTACCAGAGCGCCAATAACGATGATTAAAATTGCCGCTGAAACGATGGATAAACCTTTTTGGTTATTGATTGTCATATATGTTGGTTAATTGGGTAATATCGGACAAATGTCGCCTTCACCGTAGACGCCGGTGGAGTAAAAATATAACCACTTGTGTGTTGACGCCTCCTTGTGATAACAGAATACGTAGGCGCGATGGCCATCATTTTGATTTGTATCATAATAATAGTAATACGCCTGACTCGTTGAGTTCATGGGGTCAGAAAACACACGGCTGATATACCCCGGGAATAACGGGTTTCCCAATTGAGAAAAAACTGTTCCGCTCACAGTATCAGTGCTTTTGTCAAAACCCGCGCCATCTCCAGCTATTGGAGAAGGATAATACCCGTTATCGTCGAAATACAGGTCTAAGGCCAATCGGATTTGCGAAAGGTCGGAAATTCTCGTCGCATCACGCGCCACTTCCCTGGTGCCCCGCAGTTCTGACATGCCCATCGACACTAAAATCCCGATAATGGCCAGGACCACCAATAATTCAATTAACGTATAGCCTTTCAAATTAGTTTTCTCCATAAGCCTTCTCTAAAAGACAATACCATTATACGACGCTATGGCAATTCCTTCAATTTCTGCCCGGGCTATCATTCGATTCCTGGCTCCTCGAGGTATTTCTGGGCTGTTTTATTTTCGGCATAATAATCCAATGCCAGCAAATACTCGCTTTTTGCCCGGCTTTTGTCCCCAGCCTGCTGATACAAAATCCCAAGGTCGGTATGTATTTGAGAAATGTCAGAAAGAATTTTTTCCTTATTCTGGACAACCCATATTACCGAGCTTTTCAATGACGTCTGATAATTACCGGCCGCCTGGTCCAGTAGATCGCGGGCCTCCGCCTTTTTATCCTGCAAATAATAAGCCGATGCTAATCGTAAATACAGTTCCGGCTTTCCGACTGGGTTCAGGGCAACGGCTTTTTTCAGGTATTCTTCTGATTTAGGATAATCCTTTGACAATAAATAATACTTGCCCAGATCTTCATACCCCCGATAGTCCTCAGGGCTTAAATTGATAGTTCTTTCCAGCTCACTGACATACGACTGCCGGTACTTTTCGATATTTTCTGGAATCAAGTAATAATATGCCCAAGCCAGATTATAATGGAGATTATAATTCAGCGGATCAAATGTCGCTGCTGACCGCAGGTTTGTTTCGGCTAAGGAGAATTTCAAATCGCTTATGTCGGCCTCGGCTCGGCCCATGAAATTATCCGACAGGAACAGCATCAAGCCGCCCAGCATCACCAGAAAAGCCAATAATGGCATGACGGCTCGAAAGGGCTTACGGTCAGCCAGGCAAACAGCCGTTTCCGCAGCCTGCGGAACAGTTCTGACGCGCCAGACGGCGAATAGTTTGAAAAAAACTGCCAGCACTATAAAAAAAACAACTACATTGGTCGGGAACTGCCAGTCAAGTTCTACGCCATTATGCAATAGTGCTCCGACCAGGCCGGTACCCAATCCAAGCATCAGAGCCCGCTCGCTGTCACTATCCAGCTTGTGCAACTGGCGAAGCGTCGCCATAACCGTCAAAATGATTACGCCCACCAGCCAAAAAAATGGCAGCGCACCGATAACCCCCAGCTCGGCCAGGACTTTTAAATATACATTATGCGGATCAATGGAATAATAACGAATATCCTGAAGGTATTGCCGGTACGTAATTTTGAATGTATCCCAGCCAGTGCCAAATACAGGGTGGTCCAGAAAAATGCCCCACGCCCCCCTCCAAAAATGCAGACGTGCAGTAACGGCGTTTTCTTCCGGAGTCTCCACCGAATAGCTTACCTGAATAGCCGTCTGTCCGGAGGTGGCGACTTTTGCTGCCTGATATTCTTTCAGCTGGGTCAAGCCCCACCAGCCGCCGGCCGTAAAAACAGTCAAAAGAACTACCACTAGGGAGGTAAACAGCCAGCGTTTCCTCTGCCCAAGGCTGACTATAATGATCACCAGCAGCGGCAACGCCAAGCTGACCCAGGCGCCACGCGAATGGGTCATAATAAAAGTCAAAGACAAAAAAGCCGTGATTAATAACAACAGCACTTTGGTCCTTTTTCTGTTTTCAAAAAACAAATAAGAAAAACTGAGCGTCAGGGCAAACAATAAAAAACCAGCAAAAGGGTTGTGCTGGTAAAACGTGGAGATTACCCTTAAATAACTGTAAAACTCCGTTAACACAAAGAAGTATATGCCGATAATTGACAGCAACACGGCCAGCACGATAATCAGGTAGGCGAATTTATGGCCTTCACTAAAACTTCCGACCAGATAGAACGCTCCGAAAAACAGGATTAAATACGACAGCCAGTGCAGGAGAGAGGTGTAGCTGTCATACGGCGAAACGGAAAAAAATACCGATACCAGCAGTATTATAAAAAACGCAAATAAAGGCGGCAAAACATTGAAACGCCAAGGGATTGCTCCCCTGAGTTGCCGCTTGTCTGCCCGTAAAATGAAAAAAAGAATGGGGAAAGCCAGGACAAAAACAAGCGTGCGAGCTATGACGTCCATTCCGCCAGTAAAAAAACTAGGCACGATAACCACGACGGCCAGCATGACAAATGAAACCAACTCCCGGAAATTCCTGATCTCCAAAAAATAATACATAACACCAAAACCCAGCGCCACGGCGCGGCCAATGACGAATATGGGCATGCGTATGCCCTCCATCAACCCGCACCGGAAAGCCCGCGCAGTCAAAGGCAACAATAATAACAAAACCAATCCGCACTCAACTAACAAAACATACTTCATAAATGGCATGAGCGGCCACAGTACGAGCGAGAACAGGGTTAAAAAAATTGATAGTATTTGCAGCTTCAGGGTTTGGGGAGTGTACGAATCCCTGAATATTTTTTTTGGATAATTCTTATAAACATCCATGCGCCAGTAGGAGCGCCAGAATTTTGCCTTTAAATAACTCCTGAAGCTGGCCGGATGCTGATGGTAAACAACTCCAGAATTAATAAAAACAATTTTATGGCCGGCATTGGTTAGCTTGTACGCAAATTGGACATCCTCGCTCATCTTCAGGTCTTCTTCAAAGCCCCCTAATTCAATGAACACTTTTTTCCTGATGGCGCCGGCGGAAAAATCCATAAAATCAAGGCCTTTTGATCTGGCCATTTTACGGTACCTTTCTTCAAACTCTACCTGTACTAACCTAGGGACGAGCCCAGCCTGCTTCGTTTTATACACTCCCTTTACTGCGGTGACTGACTGCTCAAAAAAAGGCACGGTCATTTTTTCAATCCAGTCTTCCGCCGCTTCACAATCAGAGTCAATAAAAAGCAGAATGTCGCCAGCCGAGCGCTCTACCCCAAAATTCCTGGCTCCGGCTGGACCGATATTTTTCCTATAAAAATATTGTACGTCGGCAAACCTTTTGACCAATTCGCCCGTCTTGTCGGACGAACCGTCGTCAACGACAACGATCTCATACTGTTCACGCGGCGTGGTCTGTTTTCGCAGCGACTTTAAACAGGTTAGAATTGTTTTTTCACCGTTAAATACAGGAACGATGACCGAAATCATGGCGTGGTGGCATTTAATGTTTTTTGGTATTTTTCAATCAGGCCTGACCTGGATAACAACTTTTTCCGTAAAAGTAACTCAAATCTCAGAATTTTTTTCAATTGAACCAATTTATTTGGCCTATAAAATTTCCCGAAAAATCGCATCAAGCCCAGGCGCTGGTAGATGGCTTTATTATACCTCTTTCCCTCGGACTTGCCTAAATCAAAATGAGTGATGACAGCCTGGGGATAATAAGCCACTTGCCAGCCGGCCTGCCTGGCGCGATAACAATAATCAACGTCTTCCATGTACATGAAATAACTTTCGTCAAACAGCCCGATTTTATTAATTACCTCCCGATTGATCATAAAAAACGAGCCGGCCACCCAATCGGGCCACTGCTCTTTTTGATAATATCCTGCACGGCGCTGGAAATAAACTGGAAGCACCCGGTTAATAACCGGCAACTTGTCAAAAACCAGGCTGGTAACGCTCGGGAACCGTCCGGTGGAGGGCTGAATGCTGCCGTCACTATTTTTTAACTGGCCGCCAATTATGCCGATGGATGGTATGTTTTGGAGCAAACCCAATAGCTCACGAACATTGCCCTTTTGAATTACCGTATCAGCATTCAATAATAGAACATGGCTACCAGAAGCTTGCCTAATCCCTTGATTGCAGGCAGCGCCAAATCCACGGTTTTCGTTATTTTGAATTAAGACGACCTCCGGAAATCGCTTAATGATCTCGGCAGTCCCATCTGATGAATTGTTATCAACAATAATCAGCTGATAATCAATGCCGGTTAGCCAATCCTTGACCGAACGCAAACATCGCTCGAGATAATCTGCGCAGCTGAAAGTAACAATTATAATGGATAATATATGCATTATTCAGCTGTAGAAAATTTTTCTTCCCACTCCTCAAATATATTTGCGTCAACACTCCGGAACCTTTTTATCTGATTCCTCTTTTCCAGCATCCGAAGCGAATACCAGCCAACGTCCCAGAGTAGCCGGCAATACAATGCTACCGCCTGAATAAATGAACTGGATTTTTTTTGGTAGGTGACTGGATTTTTCAGGGCTTTGCACCACTTCGATATGGGGTATACTTTGATGGCGGTAAAAACCCTGTTCCGGCCAGTCTGGAATTTTTTCCAGTCTTCTTTCCATAGAGACGTGGTGGCCGATACTTTATGATAAACCACGGCGGATGGCACAAACAGGCATTTCCAGCCGGCCAGGCGCATCCGTAAGGATAAGTCAGTGTCCTCGACATAAGCGAAATAATCACTGTCAAAATAGTCATTGCCCAATCTGGTCTCTTCGAGGGCTTCACGGCGGTAAAGGGCCGCCCCGGCGCAGGCACTCAAACATTCCTCCGTTTTGAAGTATTTGTCCGGCTGGCCGTGGCCGCGAGGATGGACCTTGAGGCTGCCGGAAAAATAAAAATCGCCGGCTGAATCAATGATGTTCCGCTGGTCAAAATAGAGCATTTTACTGGCGCAAGCGCCCACTTTCTTATCCTGTTCAGCGGCCGCGACTAACTGTTCCAGCCAGTCCTCTTTCAGCTCCGTATCGTTATTTAATACGGCAACATATTTCACATCTGGATTTTCCATCGCCTGACGAATGCCGACGTTATTCCCCTCACTAAAACCTAAATTTTTATTATTCACAATAATTTGTACTTCGGGAAAATTATTTTTGACGTACTCAACAGAACCGTCACGTGAAGCATTGTCCACAAAAATTATGTAAAAACCTTTGTAGGTCTGTCTCGTTAGTGAACGTAAGCATTTCTCTAAATGCTGGAGCCCATTATAATTGAGGAGGACGATGGCAATCATTAATGTATCATCTATTAAAACTGATTAGTAACCGATTATAAACATTTTCTATTTCCCGGGCATGATCAGCGATATATTTAATTGGGGGTGCATTCCTTGCAAATTGCCGAACTTGCGCTGGCCGTTCAAGCAAAGCCTGCATCTTCTGCGATAGTTGGACGATATTACCCGGTTCAAACATCATCCCATTGATATTATCCTTTACGATTTCTGGAATAGCGCCGATCCTTGAGGCAATGACCGGAATTTTTTGGGAAAATGCCTCTCTGATCACCATATTAAAGCTTTCATTGCAACGCGTAGGGACTACAACGACGTCTATTGTCGACAAAATGTCCCCCAATTGTTTTGTGTCATATGCACCATGGAAATGGATGCGCTTGTCATTACGCGATATTTTTTTTAGAGAACGGTAATATTGTGTTGCGGACTGGAAATCCCCATAGACGCTCAAACTAGCTTCGTCGCCAGTTACATTCATGAATGCTTTTATGAGTATATCAACTCCCTTGAATTCACTGATTGTACCAATATATCCAAAATGGATGCCAGCGGGCGTCACCTTTTTTCCCGGTATAGTGCGGATGGTATCGATGCCATGCGGGATCACGTCCATCCCTGCCGCCACCCCCCACGTATGATACAAATTACCGACAAATTGTGATGGGGCGATTATTGCTGACACCTTACCTAATGCGTCATGCATAAAATCAGCACGCCTCTGACCTGACCGACGCTCCTCTTCTGTTAATTCCGCACGTGGTCGGCTTTTAGGCCCGATGTACTGCAAGATGTTTTTTATGGCTGTTTTTAAAAAATGAGGGAATAGTTTTTTTATAACAGGAGGCAGGTTTGAAAAAAACGGCGTAGTTGCTTGGCTGATGTAAAAATGATCATGATAGCAGCGCGCGGAGTAATTACTTTGCAGCAAACAGGGACACGGTTTCATGTCGGGCGTTAATAATCTGATAGCTGGGCAAATATACCAGAAATCGTGGAGCGTCAGGGCAATGGGAATATTACTGCTCACCGCCAAATTGATAATGTTTGCTGACAAAAAAATCAAATGCTGGACATGAATAATTTCGGGTTGAATTTTTTTGATCAGTTCACTAAAAATTCCGTCAATCTTTTCATCAACGTAAGATAACTGGAAATCGGCAGGATAACCTACGTTTTTAACTACACTGTATATTCTAACATCACCCAGACAATACTCTTCAGTCTGATATTCAGGTTTGCCTAGATCCCAGACGCGCGTAAGGATACTAACCTCGTGGCTTTTGGATAGCTGGTGGGCCAGTGATAAAGTATAGCATTGTACACCGCCAGGATCGTTGGATGGCAATCCATTGGTAACCAAAAGAATTTTCATAAAAGCTTCTTTATCTTCCGATACGGCCCAAGCAACGCATTAAATAATTTCCATGACCGCGAACTTACAATAGACGACAATTCCTGCTTAGTCTTCCCTAGTTCAATTCTGTAATAATCAACTCCTCGCTGATCACGATCTATATCCGTGGATGCTGCATGGCAGTCTATATTATCAAGGTACCACTGATAATAAGATTTCTTTTCATCGTCGGTGCGGAAAGGATCAGGGAAAATCCTCTGGAGGTCCGGTCTGGTCCGGTAAAGCAAGCGGTGCTGCCTACTCACTTTAAAGCCGTTATTGAAATTATTGTATCGGCATTCTATTTTTTCATACCGTAACTGGCCCAGTCTTTCACATTCCCGCAAATACCATCGCCTTAGCTCGTCAACCACCGGACTGTGCTTGCCATAAATTTCCAACATGACCTCATGGCTGCCTGAATCAAAACCAGTAAAATGATAAAAAACCACCGGCGTATCATCAATGCTAATGCCTCGTTCTAATAATCCGGTAACCTTACGCTTTGACAGGTTCCAGGTAGCCACATTATATTGCGGCTCGTGAACTATATGAAGGTCATTAAAAAAACACGGTGCTAGATCCACCCAGCGCTGATCGGTGAAAAGCCCGCCGGGAATGTCATCATAGCAGTAATCTTTCAATCGGGCTGTCCACCAATTTAAAAATTCCAAACCCATTCGTGAAGACTTGATGCCCAAAAATCCTAAATTAAAAACTCCGTGCTGTAAACTGCTAATTTCATTATCCAAGATAGCCTGGTGACTGTCTTCCGGCACAGTCAAATGAGGTGTTAATAAAACACTGGCAGTATTAAACTTGGCGATCAATCCATCAAGCGGCGCCAGCACAACAATATCGGGATCAAGGTAAAAAATTTCCTCAGCCTGATATTTATTAAAGATATATTGAAAAGCAAAGCCCTTAACTGCAGTGCACATTTCTACCAAAGTATGTTTAAATACCCAGGCTGTATAATTTGGTATGGGCAGTTCGTCAGCCAAAATGATCGAATCAAACAATCTGCTATTTATATCCTTACTAAAATCCTGAGGCAATACGTCTGACAAAACCGCGTGAAATTTAAAATCTGGGTGGAATTTTTTTACTGAAGCAGCCAAAGCAAAGGCTTTGGCTAGATAATTACTGGTGATGGAGGTGAAAATATGAAAATTACCTTTAACGGTCATCTTTTAATATTTTTTATAATTGGTATTTTCAATCTCAGCTTATGCAAAAAAGAAGCGAGTCGCCAGGAGGGGGAACTCTCGATCTGCTCCAGACGGCTCCTGAGACTCTTATTGTCGTCCGAATAACTCCTCAGGTCACTTAAAGTTTTACTGAGTTGTTGTAGGAGAAAATTAATCTCAATACTCGGGAGTTTGATATCAATATTGTGAAACTCTTCCTGTGCCTTACCATATATTGCCAATAGCCTTTCTGTTGTATCGAGCAGACTATGCTCCTTTAAAATGAGCTGGCGGTTAATACTCGCCTGTTGAGCGTCAAATTTTTTTATTTCCTTTACTAAATCATTACTACTGTATTGTCGCGCCCACTTTCTGCCGGAAAAATTATGGCTCCTGATATCAGGAAAATTATTCTGGCGAATTATGCCGTCGCCTCCGAGATAATCATAGACTATCACCTCGCGGCCGCAAGCCATGGCCTCCAATACTCCCCGGCCTAAGGTAATCACTAAATCTGCCCGATTGATGTAATCCGCTACGTTTAGCACGGGTTTGGTGCCCATGCCGATCACCTCTAAATCAATACTTGCCGTTTTACAGGCACCTTCGATTACTTCCTTTTGCTGACCGCCATAATGATTACTGATAACTAAAACTTTTCGTATCACATTATTAATTGGTCGTGTTGGCTGAAACCTGTCCGTGTCTACAAAATTTCGAATAATTTCGACTTTATGCGGTGGGACGTGATGTTTTTCTACTAAATTAGATTCTACCTCTTCGCTGACTGCGATAAATCTAGAAATATTCAAATCAATCGAAGGCGGTTGTTCAAGATCAGGAATTATGCCATGGCTCAAAAAAACCATTGGTATATTAGGAAAAAAACTTCGAACCATCAGGGCGCAAATATTATGGTGCACATGTATAACGTCAAAAGTCTCATTTTTTATCTCTCCAATATCCTTAACCACTCTCATCCCCTCGGTGTTAATCATATCTGCCACGCCATTGGAAATTGGGGCATAGACAACAACCTCATGCCCCTTCTGTTTCAAGGCGCGGCACAGATCAATTGTATAGAGCTCTGAACCCGTCAGATTTTCCAAATAAAAATTGGTGACTAATATCTTCATACTTTATACATTCCCTGAAATTATATATTCCGGCATTTCCTCTTCAGGCACCAGACTGGCATAGCCGACCAGCTTCCCTTTCTTAATAGTATAATGTTCAAAACCCGCAGTCCGCATGATTTCAATAATATCCTGCCGGTCAAATCTATGCGTAAAGCCCTGCAATTCGGTTACTGCATAGTATTTCGATTCATTATTTGGCAATATAATAAATATTCGTCCATTTTTCCTCAGAATCCGCCTCGCCTCTTTGAGATACTTTGCAACATCTTCAATGTTTAAATGGAGAAAAGTATTAATAGAATAAACAAGATCAACCGAATTATCTGGTACTGGAATTGTGGTGCCATCCGTGAGAATTAATTTAAAATCCTTGATTCTTTTATCATCAATTAAATTATTTTTGGCTTGATTGATATATTCTTGACTGACGTCTATGCCAATAACTTTTTTTGCACGCCTGCCCACATACTTCAAAATCCTGCCGACACCCACCCCAATTTCCAAAACAGTTGAATCTGGAATATACAATTTTTCAAGACGTACCGCTTCCTGCTCCCCCTCACGCCAAAACTGCGCTGCATTCCTATTTGGCAGAATATAATCAAGGCTGTTCTGTTGCTGTGCAAGTTTGTTCCACAATGTCTGGTATTTACCCTCGCCTTGCTGATAGTGTCTAATCGCTTCGGAAGCGCTGCCCCTATACATCAACTGTCCATCCTGCAAGACTAAAACACTAGAACAAAATTGTTGGATTGCTGATAGATTATGGCTAACAAAAATTATCGTCTTACCGCCAATTTTATAATCCTTAAACACCTCATAGCACTTTTTTTGGAAATTCAAATCTCCCACCGCGAGCACTTCGTCGAGTAATAGAATATCCGCCTCCGCCTGTATGGCCGTACTGAAGGCCAGTCGGACCTGCATGCCGGAGGAAAAATTTTTCAGTTTCTGGTCAACAAAATTTTCCAGTTCGGCGAACTTGATTATGCTTGCAAACTTACTGTCTATTTCTTTGCGCGACAATCCCAAGATGGCGCCATACAGATATACATTGTCCCGGGCTGACAAATCACCCTGAAAACCGACGCCGAGCTCGAGAAATGGGGCGATCGTGCCATTAACAATCACCTGGCCTGCATTTGGCTTCAAAATACCGGCAATGACTTTTAAAAGCGTGGACTTCCCCGAACCATTCCGGCCAATGATGCCCAGGAACTCGCCTTTTTTCATTTCAAAACTGACATTTTGCAACGCCTGAAACTTTTCGAATTCCCGCCGGCGAAAAATATTTACAAAATGTTCCTTGAGCGTATGCCGCCGTTCATGGGGGATTTTAAAAAACTTTGAAACAGCACGTATTTTTATGATCGGTTCATCCATAGTTATAATTCCTCGGCAAAGTAAGGTTCGCGTTGCTTAAATACCAAATAGCCCACCGTAAAAATTATGACCGTCAGAAAAATCGACGCTGCAATGCCTGTTACGTCAGGAACTTTCCCGTAAATTACGGCGTCACGTGAATACTGGATAATGCGTGTCATCGGATTCATATAGTACCAAAAATGGAATTTGGCCGGAATCATTCCGATCGAATAAATGATCGGCGTAGCCCAGAAGCCGATCTGCAGCAGCACTTCCCAAATATGCGACAGGTCGCGGAATTTAATATTCAATGAAGATACTAAGAATCCCAGACCGAGCACAATAAAATATAATTCAACCAAAAAAAGGATGAACAAAAAAATTACCATAGAAAAAGGGACGCCGGAAAAAACAAAAAATACCGCAAAGACCGCCAGATTGAGAAGCAGCGTCACTAATGAAGTCATTGTTGAAGCCACAACAATAATTGACCGGGGGAAATAAACGTGGGAAATGAGCCCCCCTTTTCCGATCAAATTATTAATGGAATTAGTCGTGCCCTCGGCTAGATAACCCCAAAGGATGACGCCAAGAAGAAGGTACAGGTTGTAATGCCGGATATCGAAACGCAAAAAAATAGAAAATACCAGGTACAAAATACTGAATAGTAGTAAAGGTTTCACTAAAGACCACGCATATCCCAACACAGAACCCTGGTAGCGAAGTTTGAAATCAGCTATGGCCAGTTCCCCTACTAGATTCCAATAATTTTTTTTTCTAGCTGACAGCATAATACTATAGTAAATCTCGGTAAATTATACCATTATTTACCGAATACCCCAAACACAAAAAGCGCTCCGGTTAAGAAACGCTTTTTGTATTGATATCTGTAATTTCTGAATACTAATGAACTGAACGAGCTCTTATGGCGTGACATCACACGCTATGCCAGTTGTTGGCATTGTTTCTACCTTATCATCAGAACCGCCTAACGAGTCAACCCAGAAAAAAGTACTCGGTGGGGATTCCAAATTTGCCCACAATACATACGCGCCATTAGTTATTACCGGTGATCCAGTAGTTGGGCATGAAAGATAATGATATGTCCCACTTGCTGTCGGATCAGATGGTAATTTGGAGATATAATCTGACACTAATGCACTGTCAAGCACAGTATAATCATCGGCTAATGCTATCGGATAGGCTGCTCCATTGTCATCAGCATACAGCACCAACGCTGTCTTCACCTGAGAAATGTCAGATTTTCTGGTCGCGTCGCGGGCCTTTTCACGGGCACCGTTCAGGGCGACTAACCCAATGGTCGCCAAAATACCGATGATGGCGATAACCACCAATAACTCAATTAATGTAAAACCTTTTTTATTCATTTATTTTCACCCCCTTTCGATGGTCCGCAAACTGCTGACAATTTTTATTTGTCATGGCTTTCACAGATCACGGATCCGTTTGACCCGTGCTTGGCCATAATAGCAAAAACTAGCAGAAGTTGAGCGGAGGATTTATGGATAAAAAAGAGCAAAAGTCCAATATTACTATCTTAATAATAGCACATTTTCCTCAACTTGTCAAAAGCTATATGGCATTCGACATGTTGTAAATAGGCATAATAATGGCCGCTACCAGAAACCCGACTGCCACCCCCATAATGACCATAATAATCGGCTCGATCAGGGTGGTTAAATTGGCCAGGGAATTTTCAAGCTCACGTGTATAGAATTCCGACACCTTCAGCAATATCTTGTCCAATTGGCCGGATTGCTCGCCAACACTCATCATCTGCGACAGCATGATCGGCACGTCCTTGCTTTTTATGAAAATGGTGGTGATGGACGCGCCGGCCTCAACCTGCTTGATGGTGTCCTGGATCAGCTGATGATAAATCGAATTTCCGACGATGTCAGAGGTGATGTCCAATGATTGCGTCAGAGTCACGCCGGACGCAAGAAGCGTCGACAGCGAACGGGAAAACCTGGCGATATAGAGACGGCTGAAGATCGGACTGAAGATCGGCATTTTCAATTTTAACAGGTCAATCCGTTTTCTCCCCTCCTCTGTCCGTGATACGTACCGAAACCCGATAACCAGGCCGATGACGGCCAAAAAAATTATCCACCAATACCCGGTCAGGAAACCGCTCAGGCCCATCAAAATCCTGGTCGGCAGAGGCAACTGCGTACTGGACGACTCAAAAATGGACGTGATCTGCGGCAGAACAAAAACCATCATCATGACCCCGACCCCGCCTAATGCAGACAGAATGAAGGCCGGATATATCATGGCGCCTCGGGCTTTTGCCATCATGTCATAGTCTTTCTCCGACTGATCAGCCAAATACACCAATATCTCGTCCAGCCGGCCGGTCGTTTCCGCAGACCTGACCATCTGGATGAAAAAATTCGAGAACACCTTTGGGTAGCGTCCCAATGATTGCGACAGCTTGGCGCCGCCGTCAACCTCGTCGGCAATATCGGAAATGATGGACTTGAAGCTGTTGTTTTCAGTCTGCCTGATCAGCACTTTGAGGGCGCGGACGATTGGCACATTCGACGAGATCATGACGGACAGCTGGCGGGAAAACATGACCACTTCCTTCGTCTTGACCTGTTTCCCGAACGACAAGCCCCCGCTGAACAGTTTTATCTTTTTCTGCTCCTTTAATTCGACAATAAAAAGATTCTTGTCGCGCAGCATGCCGTACGCGACATTCTCGGACGGGGCGACCACAACGCCGCTCAATAGGTCCCCGGTCAGGCTTCGTGCTTTGTAGGAAAAATCAGCCATGAAACGTTGTCAGTTACTTTACGAGTTTCTTAATCTTATCCACCACTTCAGAGGGCATGAAATGCGCTTTGATGAGGTAGTCAGACGCACCCAAATCCAGACCCTTCTGCACATCGTCACGCTGTCCCAAATTAGTCAGTAAAATAACAGGGATATTTTTGGTTGTCGGATCTTCTTTCAGGCTCTTCAGCACATCGAAACCGCTCATCTTAGGCAATATAATGTCCAATAATATTATCGAGGGTACTTCCGCCTGGGCCATCCGGAGGCCTTTTTCGCCGTCCGGTGCCAGATGCACCTCGAAATTTTCCAGATTCAGCTTGGCTACGTACATGCCGGCCAAAAAAGCGTCATCCTCAATCAAGACAATTTTTATTTTTGAATCTTTCGTGTTTGCCATATAAAATATTAATTAGAAAATTATTATTTCATTATGTTTGGGTGGCGCGCAGCACTTCCGTCAGTGAGGTTTTCCCCTCCAACGCCTTCAGTACCCCGTCCTGGGCCATAGACAGAATATTCTGCCGTTTGGCCGTCTCTTTAATAGCCTCAATCGTCGGATTCGTGACAATGACGTTCTTCAGCTCCTCGTCGATTTCAATAATTTCGTCAATCAGAATCCGCCCCTTATACCCGGTATTTTCGCACCGGATACAACCCTGGCCGTCATGGAAAAGGAGCTTGGCGGCATTATCGCCAACGCGGGCTTTGAGGATTTCCGCCGGAATAGTCGACAGCACTTTTTCAACCTTTTTCTTCAATTCAGCAGGGAGCTCGACCTCCTTCTGGCAATAGGGGCACAGGCGGCGGACCAAACGCTGGGCTACGACCGTGGTCAATGAGGCGGTGATCAAAAAAGGTTCGATTTTCATGTCAATCAGACGCGGAATGGCACCGAACGCGTCATTGGTGTGCAGGGTAGTCAATACCAAGTGGCCCGTCAGGGCGGCATGCACGCCCAATTCAGCCGTTTCGTTATCGCGGATTTCGCCGACCATGATGATATCCGGATCCTGCCGCAGGATCGACCGCAAACCGGCGGCAAACGTCAGCCCCACCTCCGGATTGATCTGGGATTGATTGATCCCATTGATGTAGTATTCCACCGGATCTTCCAGCGTGATGATATTGATCGAATCGTCATTCAGGATGGTCAATAACGCGGAAAGGGTGGTTGATTTTCCTGAACCGGTCGGCCCGGTGAGCAAAATCATGCCGACGTTCTTTTCAACGGATCGTTTCATCACCTCAAGGTCGCGCCCCTCAAAACCCAGCTTTTCCAGGTCCAAAACGACCGCGGCCCGGTCCAAAATACGCATTACGACTTTTTCGTTTGAAAACAACGGCAGCGTGGAAACGCGGTAATCGATCACGCGCCCACCCCATTCCGTCCTGAACCGCCCGTCCTGAGGGACCCTAGTTTCGTCAAGCTTCAGATTTGACAGCACTTTGATGCGGGCGATGATGGCCGAGTGCACATATTTCGGCAGTACCAATGACGTATGCAGCACACCGTCAACACGATACCGGACGCGCGTCTCATTCTCAACGGGTTCTATGTGGATATCCGACGCCTTCCCCTCGACGGCATGGCGCAATATCACTGAAACCATTTTTGACACCGGCGCAGACTTGACCACTTCCTCCATGCCTTTTTCCTGGCCAAGCATGGCCTCAAGGGTATCCTCATGCCGCTCGTCAGATCCGGCCAGCGCCTCCTCCACCTCGGATCCGAGTGTGGCGAACTGTTTGGCAGCATACTGATATCCGCTCAATGAAATAATGAAATATTTTATCTTATAGCTATTTTCCCGGGCAATATATTCGATCGCTTCGATCGCCCGGAAATCACCAGGGTCGACCATTGCCACATTTACTTCGTTGTTCAGGCGGCTGAAAGCGATAACATGGTAATTTTCCGACAATTCACGCGGGACAATTTTCAGGATCGACTGGGAGATATTCTTCCCAAACAGATCCATATACGGCACGCCGAGCACTTTGCTTTTTGCTTTTGCCAGATCTTCTTCCGCAACATATCCGCGTTTAGTAATCTGCTCCAGCAGTTCCGCCTCGCTGTGCGTCTGGGACTGCAAATCCGCCAGCTTGTCTGGAGGGATCAGACCCTGTTCGATTATGACATCGATAACGGTTTTTCTTTGTTGTGTGTCAGTTTCGGGCATGGAAATTATTTATAGCGAAGGCTCAAAAGGATTTGACCGGTAGGGTGCAGCCATCACATCAGTCGAAGACTCATTGCCGCTGGCATCGACGCTGGTCACGGTATAATAGTACGGCGTATTTGGCGTGACGGCATCCAAAGCATACTCACCGTTCCCCTTCTCTCCCTGGATGTCCGGATCTATTAAAACGCCCAACACTCCGCGTTGGTTCGATTTGTAAATATGGACGGCGCTGAAATCGGGGTCCAGCGGTACAATCCAGGAAATCTTCACCTGACTGTCCGCCACATTTATCACGGTCACATTGAGAGGCGCGGCAGGCGGAAAGGTATCACTCGGGGTGCCGGGATACTGTTCATTGTTCTGCGATACGGCCCCTTTCGCATTCTCCGTCACCACGTGATAATAATAAATTTTTTGATTGACCAAACTATGATCGGAAAAATTCATTCGGATATCAGACGTCCTGACTTCGACAGCGTACACCTCATCACCGATCACTCCGACTGCCTCAGATCGGTATACTTTTACCTTGGCGAAATTTTTCTGGACTGGCAGCTGCCACGCAACCAATAACCGTCCGCCCGTACCAGGGTTGGTAACAGTAATTTTCTCAGGAGCAAGGGGCACTGTTTCATCAAGGTATATGCCGGACTGCTGCTCAGCGAAGCCGGCAACGCTTTTTCCGGTGAAGGTCCCCACCTGGGCGTCGTTCAATAACCCTTCATTCAGCGGCTGGACCACTACCGGTTGCTCGATGACAGTCTGCTCACCGGTCAAGGCCGCGCCCGTATCTGACGGTTTGGCAAAATAAGTGCTGTACACGAAATAGCCCGCCGGCAGCATGAGTGCGCAAAAAATTATGAGTAATATTTTTGTTCTTTTTGACAATCCTGATTTTTGGACCAGCATAGGTCAATACTTATTGATAATACGTCGTCAGGTTGAGCGAATAAGCGCTTGCCCCCGGGATATACGACAGGGCATTCAGTTCAAAAAACGGCACGGTGTTGCTCAGCTGGTCCAGAAAATTCTTCAGTGCGCCATAGCTTTCGATGCCCTTGAAACTGACGGAAATATTTAGTTTGCGTATTGCCGGCGCCGGCGTCGCTGCTGCCGAGGTCACGCTGGTGAATGAACCGCTATCAATCGAATCGAGCTCAAGCCCGTTATCAATGATCACCTGTTTCAGTTTCATGACCACGTATGGGAGCTCCGCCTCGTGCGGCAATATGGCCTGCATCTGCTTGAGCTGGTCATAATCCAGCGCCTCATACTGATCCCGGAGTTTCTTCAGCTTGTCCAGCGCGCGCTGCTGCTGGTCGATCGTTAACTGCTTGTTCTCCAGGTCCGCGATCCCGACCACTCTGATTTTGTCGACGGTATTTTTGACGAAAAACCAATACCCGCCCGCCAAGATGAGCAGCACGCCAACAATCACGATGGCGATAAAATACCGGTTCACGATTGACTTGATGTTGTTTTTTACCTTAGCGATATCCATAGGGATTTACTTTGGCCAATAAAATATTGTCGGCTGGATCATGAGATTCACTGAAAACTTGACTGTCTCGTCTGTCGGCGTAATGAGCAGGGTTTCGACTGAAGTCCCGGCGCATTTTTCGTCCGTTATGAAACATATATTCGTTACCGTGACCTTATTGACGAAATGAGTGGCCCGCTTGAATACTTCCAGCTGTTTAATGGCTGATTCGTAGTTTTGGCCATATGCATTCAACGAAACTGCGCCGTTGACATCGGCAGTTAGCGATGTGTAATACACTTCGGAAACGGTATAATTTTCCAGCTTATTGAATATCTCCGACCAATACACGTGCTTATTGATCAGCGTATTGATATTGCTCATCACCTGATTCAATTCACGGACTTCTTTCTGGACTTGCTGATACCCATTGATCTCGATGCGGTTGCTGGCAATCTGTCCGTTGAGACCGCTGGCTTTGGCAGTGACGTTATAATAATAGTAGTTGGCAGCGATCCATCCGCCAAAAACGATGCCGGCCGAAATAAAAACACACAAAATTCCAATAAGAATTTTTGATATGGGCAATTCTTTTTCAGACGCCTCTTCAGGTACCAGGTTAACTTCCCACTCAATCGGATTTGCAACGCTCCCATTTTCTTTAATTTCAGTGAGTCGTACACCAGGAATATTCTGTACCGAACCTCCCAGCTTGAGAAAACCCTTTTTTCGGCCCGCCTCTTTCCGCCCAAACAGTCCGACAATCGACGCCCATATTTTTTTCCACCAAGGCATACCCGATTCCTTTTTCACTTCCTGCTTTGGCGTTACGGGTGGGACTGGAGCAAGTATAGGCGCAGTGGCCGGCTTGATCGGGGCTGGAGGCGGTTTGACAGTCACGGGCATCGGCGGGATAGGAATGGCAATGGGTCTGGCTGGAGGCGGTGGAGCCTGAATCTTGTCAGCGGTCGGCATTGATCCGGAATTTTGTTTGACGGGAAAATCCTGTCGTGTGAACGGTGGCATAACCGTATGAGCGGCAACTTCTGGTTTATGCGGAGGAGGAGGTGGCTGTGGTGACGGTTTCTGAGGAGTATACATTTTTTGCTCAGTGCGGACCACGACGCGGGGCTCAGATGACTTTGGCGGGATCGTAGCTTCTGGCTGAACCGGCGTCACAATTTTTTGCTTCGGCGCACGTGCGAACATTCGTTTAAACCAGGCAGAAATTTTTTGCCATACGGATACGCGTACGACCGATGCCGGCAGAACAGGCACCGATGTTTGCTTGATTACCTTGAACGCTGGGTCAACTTTCGGGAAACCTTCATACGGAATATCAACTCGATGCCCCTCGGCGTGTGGCGCCGAAGGCGTACGGACTGATTCCGGCTGCCTGCCGTTTGTCGTGACTGTGAAAACTTCTATGGGTTTTGATTTCCGCAATGGCTGCTCAGCAAGAACTTTTTCCGTATGCACCGGCTGATATTTGGGGAATTCATTTTTGACGGGTGTTGGGGCGGCCGTTAGGGATACGGGAGCCTTGGGTTTGGCAGCAAAGATGCTTCGGAAAAAATTCCCCATCCGTTCGCCGATTGTTGATGAGCTCCGTACTTGCATCCCTTCCGGTTTCGGCGCCACCATCTTGATGATGGGCCGCGGTGCTGCTTGCGGTTTTTGCTTTTCAAAAATTATCCTTTCCTCCACCATCACTTTCTTCTCTGGCAACGGCGTTTCTGCGTCAGGGGCCAGCGGTTTCGGCTTGGCGAATGCCTGTTTGAAAAAACCTAAAACTCCGCCTCGCTTGACGGCCGGCTTGTTTTTTTTCACCTCAATTGGCCCAGTCATCTCGACGATGGGGGTGGGCTGGTATCTGATTTTTGAAGATTTATTTTTTTCCTCCGATGGGAGGAGGTTGATTGGCATACCCTGATTTTATTTTTGTTTTTTGGAGCCAAATGCAAAAGTCGCCTTCTCGTATGGCCTTTCGCCTAACTCCGCCGCTGCTTAACCTTTTGTAAATAGCGGTATTTATTTATATATATATTGTAGCATATCTAACAAAAATAGTCAATAGTTTCAGCTTTATTTCCTTTTCATTAGACAAAAACACCTCAACATGTTCAAATCATGGTTGGAGCTAATCATTAACAAAAACCAGTAAACGGGTATTTACTGATTTGTCGTATCTGCTTTTTTTATGATATTTCTCTCATCGCCAGTCCGATCGAGACGGCCATGCGTGGGCCAAGCTCCTTCAATAACGAATCAATCTCAACCGGATGGATCACCCGGGCCCATGGGTCGCCAATATACGATTTGATATTGAAAATGCTCTCAAGGGTACCGGAGATGTCAGCCAAAAAGGCGGAACCGCCGGTCAGGATGACTTTAGTGATCGGCTTCTTGTTCTGGTTCTGGTAAATATTCAGGATATAACGGATTTCATTGATGATAGAATTCACGACATAGCTCATCGGTTTTGGCAGCTTGCCAAGAGACTCGGACGTGACGGACATGCCAACGTCCCGTTTGAACTGTTCTGCCTGTTCGGCAGTCAGCCCCATGGTTTCCTGCAGCGCACGGGTAATCCCCTTGCCGCCAACATCGATACTGCGATTGAGGATTGGGACACCGCTGGAAAAAATTATTATACTGGACGTCTGGCTCCCGATATCTATCACCATGACCGGGTTCATGTCATTACCGACCAACGACCGCTCCAGGGCAAACGATTCGGTCTCCAGGCCGACGAGCTGCAACCCGACTATTTTGAAAAGCTCAACATACCGGTTGACTAAATTTTTCGGCGCCGCCGTCATCAGGATCCGCAGATTCGCTTTTGGCGCCATTGCACCGATCTGTTTTTTTTCGTCCTTCACAACATCCTTGTCCCCCGCGGGCGGTTTAGCCGGCGAAATTTCGCCCGGCTCCTTGAGGACTTCCCAATCCAAAATCATCTCTTCCAGCGGGATGGGGACAAATTTCTTCGCTTCCCAACGGATGGCCGAAACTAAATCCTTATCCTTCATGGCCGGCAGATTGATGATAGAGCTGAAAACAGAAAATGACGGCAGGGCGGCAATGGCCGAGGTCGAACCGGCCCTTGTCTGTTTGATCAGATCCTGGAGCTGCCCGGCGATCGCCGTGCGCGCCGCAGGATTATCATCCTTGATGATGTTATACGTCTCATCGATGAAACCGTACGTCACGAGTTGCGAGCGTCCATTTCCTGCATTGCGCAACTCGACCAGTTTGATGCTCGCACCCGATAAATCGATCCCTAGATAGTTTAAATTTTTAGCCATAGTTCAAATTATTAACTTTCATCCAAACAACCACTTACAAATTACAATTTACTCATTACCGACTTATGGCGTGACGCGATGATAGATCGGCAGGGCCGTAATGAAATCGGACAGTCCGGGAGGCGTGTTCGCCACCACTCTCCCATCATACAGTATCTGTTCAGCCGGAGCAAGATTCTTCGTATACTTGCGGTCAAAATTATACCCGGTGCCAGCCACGAATAACCCGGATACGGAAAGCGGTATCTGATAATCTATTTCCAGTTGGGTGGCGCCGCCCGCTTCTTGGCTCTTGAAAGAACGGGAAGCGCCCGCCGTGGCCGTGTCCTCATTTTCACCGCGGCGGAGACTCAATCCGAGATAATACCCCTGCGTATACTGTGCATCATCCACCCAGTCCTGGATCAGACGCTTGATGTCTGTAAAATGGTACGTGCCCGCTGTTGTCCAGGCGCCTGTAACATCTTCGGCCATTTCAGATACGTCTATTCGCACCGGCCACAGATACGGATTTCCGGAAAATGCATCAAAATCCCCATTAGCGTTATTCGGCGTCAATAGCCCCTGACGCAATTGGAATGTGGCCGCATCCGCATTGGCCGTGTCTTTGGTTACGACCAAGCGGGCTTTGATAATTTCCGCCTCTACCGGTAATTCCGCCTGACCAGCCACCGGTCCCAGCCGTAAAAAACTCCGCTCTGCCCGGGCTGGCATGGCCCCTGCATTCCACCCGATCCGCTGGCTGACTGCCGCGCTGTCCGAGCCAGTGCTCCAAGCCTGGACATCATCAGTAGTAGCGGACGGCTTATACAGCGTACGCCGTGGAGCATACTCGATTATTAATTGCGGGGCATTAGCCGGATCAGAATCAAATGTCCGGAAACCTCGGGACTCGCCAACAGCCGCATCGCCCTCTTTAATTGCCAGCCCAATATAATTTCCTTCCCCATAATTGTCCCGATTCACAAAACGCTGTACTATCGCTTTCAGGTCCGGTGTCTGGTACCAGGTGCCTGCTGTCCAGTTGTTCTCAATCGGGAAATTCACGCTGTTCGATGTCAAAATATTGTACAGAGCCGGATTTGGCGTGCTGGCGAAATCAATTGTATTCGCATTATCACCGTCAATAAGGTACAGACGAGCATTGAATTCGCCGCTGCCGGTGCCATCGCCCTGTAATTTCAAATACGCGCTCTTGATTTCCGCGCCCCCCGGGATAGGAAGCGAAAATCTTAACATGGAACGGAACTTTGTACCTCCCTGATCCAGCGCATTTTGGAGCAATGCATTAACCGACGTACCGCCAACCAGAGTATTAAATACTCGATCCCAGGTAACGCCCCAGTCAGTTGTTTTATAAACTTCCCCACTCCACTGAGACGTATTGAATACGACTTGTGAACCCGCGTATAGTGAATGATCCGCACCCTCGCTCAAAACATAAATACTCCGCGGATACACTTCATCACCGCTGTATTGCGCGGCAGGCGTCGGGTCCTCAGTCATATTTGCTGTAGCGTCCCAATTATTAGTCCCGGTATTATACTGGAATACATCCCCTTTATTTCCCCCCATTCCCGCATATAAAACACCGGTACTTGCTTTTAACAGGGCATTAACACGGCTATAACTCTGGACCGCCTGTTCACGGTACGCCCCGCCTGGTAGTTGGATGGCGCCAGTACTCTGCCATGTCGCTGTCGCATTGGGCAATCTAAATACCGCAGCGGGACTGGAGTTAGTGCCGGCATACATATCGCCATTAGCAGTTTGGGCTAATGCAGACACTCCAAACGATCCTAATGTACGGTTTTCAATCTGATTCCATTTATTGTCCCACAAAGGTCCGATATACGTCAGGCGATATACCCGACCGCCAGTTGAATCAGTGGTACCAACAATTATGTCCCCATTGGCTGCTCGGATCATCGAATTTACCACGTCGGCCTGGGTGCCGGAAAAATCGATGCCGCCAACTCCAGCGGCGGTATTCACCCATCCTCCATTGATTGGGGCTCCATAAGGCAGGCGATACACGCTGGCTTTACTGCAACCAAAACCGATAAAAATGTCATGATTGGGCGCTTCTAATAAAGTTGTTATAGGACAATCATTGAAGTTGTTCGAGGTTACCCACGTTTGTCCATTATCCGCAGAACGATTTACATATCCATTGCTGAAACTCGGATATCCGCCCCGCCCTAAATAAATATCTCCATTGCTGGCTTTCAGCATAGAAATAATTGGTCCTTGATTTGCCGGGATCGACCCGATATCCCATGTTTCGCCACCAGGCTGGGATTCATACATCATGCCAGCCGAGCCGTTTGTCACTCCGATTAGTACGTCATTGTCCTTGCCAAAAAATGCAGAGCTTGATACCGGGTGGTTTGTGGTATTTGAATTTACCCAGGTATCATCCTGTGACCTCGCAACACTCACGTCTGCAGGCGCTTTCCGCCCGGAACTGACAATGCCCTCCATGTTTTCCACCACGTCCGTCGTAACCGGATCGTCCACAGTATCCGGATTATCAATTGCCACAACTACCGCCGAGACTTTATGGACCAGGGGATTGATGTAAATATTCCCGCGGACAATAATGGCCGCCGACGGCAGCTCGATTAAATTGCTGATGGCCGGATCATTGCAGGTGCCGCCGACACTGACGCAATCAGTATCCTGCCGACAAACTAGCGCATGATCGTTTTCGCACCATTTCTGGTAATACAGGTTGGCATTGACCTCCAGGTTACCGTCCACCACGATGACACCATTGCCCCTGGTAGCAGGAGTCGCTGTGGCGAGGCCTTTCATAAAATACATGTCATTGGAAATCGTGAAAGTCTGGCCCGGGGTCCCATGGAAATAATATACTTTATTGTTCAATATCGGCCGGGACGGTGTTGTGCCGAATACGGAATTGGTGCTCAATTCAGTAGTAGTACTTTCAGCCACTATTGTCCCGTGGCGGTTCTTGTCACCGTTTGTTTTATTGACCAGCCCATCCACGTCAAGTTTGGCCAGCAACTCAGCACCCAGAGTCTGGATCGAGGGCCGGTTCTGGATCAACGACGGGAAGCCCGCCTGATCCGGCAATTGGGATGTCGGTGCCCCGGTCGTCGTGCCGCCGTAGTACCCCGGAATGCCGCTGATCGTGCCGCCGGTTTCTATCAAATACGTTGACGTATACTCCCCGGTGCCGCGAGGCGGCGGCGCCAACGTGATATTCTGGCTGGCATGGATGTCGGCGAACATCGTCTTGACCCACGGTATACCGAGCAAAGCGCCAGCGGGCATGAATTCCACCCAGCCCAGGCCGGACTGGACATTGCCGGGCATCCATCGCGAATACATCACGTCAACATTGGCGCAGCGCATGCCATACGCATGAAAATCCAGGCACGACGCGTACCCTGACGCCTGGCAATCAGCATTAGTTATACAGGCTGCCCCGGCGGTATTGGCATCCACTTCTTCCCAAATAACATGTACATTACCAAATCGATCCAAAGACATGGCGGAATTCTGTGACCCCGACTCGGTAGTCAGCGAGATATTATACAGCGGGTCAAGTTGACCGCCGCTGGCTCCGGCTGGGGCTGTCCTGGCGGCTGTCACCCAGGCTGCACCACTTGATTGAGCATGGTACACATCACGACGACTGCCCTCTAATGTGGAATAAACTACATGCACAATGCCATTCCGGTCTATAGCCAAATCATTCTGGCGGCCGTAAATGTCATAAGTCCGATTCAGATCAATCTGCTGGTTGTTGCCGTCGTTACTGACAGACGTCCATGCCCCTAAGCCAGCGTTCCATTGCCGGAAATACAGACGGTCCCCGTCAGTGCCGCCCTCTCTCCACAGCACACCGGGGTGACCGTCTGGATACAAAGCAACTTTGGCGTAATAGCCTGTTGGCGGAATCGTGATCCCCGTATTTACTACCTGGTCATCGGTATAGTTCCCATCTGACGGATCAACGTCTACCCATCCTCCGGCACCTGAATTTGCAGTGGCATCCCACCATCGTAAATAAATATTATTGTTTGTCCCATCGGGCTGGCCCCATACTACTACCGGCGCATCATCCCTCAGGATAAAATCAGGCCAATCAAGCTGGATGCCCGAAGAACTGACGTTCGACGGGACTGACCAGGCTGTACCATTCCAATATGTATATTTCACTGTTGCCGAACCATAGCCACCACTCCGATAGATTATATGAGGGTGGTCCGCAGAATCAATTTCAATGGAAGGTACTTGCGATTCCGAACCGTCAATAATCGTCGTTAGCCAGGCAGTACCGTCCCACGTCGTATATTTTACCACCCCACCTTCACGGTATGTCCAGAAGCCGCCGTCTTCCCAAGCAAAATGCGGGATTCCGGCATTGTCTATATCCATGGAAAGCATCGATACGCCATCCGGTAGTTCTGAGGGGTCTGCGTCAGTTGATGCGGTCACGCGGGCGTCGGCTACGCTCGTATCACCGGTATACACAGCGCCACTCACCGTCTGCCATCGGCCATCTTGATGTTTGACATAAAATATTTCCCACTTACCGGTGGTGCCATCATAGCCAATCCAAGACACATGTTGGTTGCCGGTTTCATCGACCCGCAACTGCACCTTATCGGCATACTTGGTATTGAACGCCAGACGGTTGTTGCTGACATTGACCATGGATAGCCATGACGACTTATTATAATAATCCGACGTCTCCGCACCCCAGCCCCAACCGAACACGCTGTACAGTTTCACGTCATTCGGATTGACACTCGGGTCACCCAAAAACTGCTGTGAATCCACCTCCGTGCCAGTGAGCTGGTACGGTCCGCTGTCTCCCCGGCCGTTATCGTAGGTACCGGCCAACCTGATCCAGCCCCAATCGGAAAATCCTAGCGTAGTGCCTGAAATTTTCTGGGACAAAGCCCTGGCCCAGCCCTCAAT
>Ga0172379_10001749_pt1 | contig 41674 bp, 35 predicted proteins | sample GrowelOW334metaG_FD_119756 | JGI IMG/M metagenome (GOLD analysis project Ga0172379, IMG submission 119756) | Groundwater microbial communities from an aquifer near a municipal landfill in Southern Ontario, Canada - Groundwater well OW334 metaG | ecosystem: Environmental > Aquatic > Deep... | reverse complement strand
TTGCTTAATGTAGGAATTCATTGGACCCTCCTTGTGGGTTTTTTCGGGGAAATCATTTATTGCGCTGGTAATGTTTCAGCAAAATTATTCTATACCGACTTATCGATTCCGGCAAGTTAAATTACATCTTGAAACGAAGTTTTAAATATCGAAACATATTCGCATAAAAATGCAGCCATGGAGAACCTTCTCGGCTCAAAAAGGCTGAGCGTCCCTAATCGGCCGCACCTTCCTCGTCTTGCCCTTCGGCAGCTTTTAGTATCTTCTCGATTTTCACTGAAAGAATTCTATGGGCTTCCATTTCCTGGACGGTGAAGGTCGCGGCTTCAGTGGAAATGCTTTCATTCTCCGCGGGAATCCGGCCGAAGAGGTCGAAGACGTATCCCGCCAGACTGTCGAATTCCTCATAGGGCATCTCAATGTCCAGCCGTTCGCTTATTTCATCAAGACGCGCGCGGGCATCGCAGAGCCATGCGTTTGGAGCTATTTGGATGAATTCCTCCGCTTCGTTGTCATATTCATCCTGTATCTCGCCAACGATCTCCTCGATTATGTCTTCCATGCACACGATACCCGAAGTCCCGCCGTATTCGTCGAGCACGACGGCGATATGCACTCTCCTGCGCTTGAATTCCCGGAGAAGGCTGTCGATTCTCTTGGTTTCTGGCACGAAAAACGGCTTGCGGGCAATGGTCGCGATAACGATTTCCTGCTTGTGTATGAGGGCTGCAAGCACATCCTTCGCGTAAAGGATGCCTATCACGTTGTCGATTGAATCCTTGTAGACGGGAATTCGTGAATGGCCCGATTCTATGAGAGATCGGAATACTTCCTCAAGATTGGCGTCGCAGGCGATGAAAATCGTGTCGGTGCGAGGGACCATGACTTCCTTCACGGTCGTGTCCGAGAGGTGTTCGATACCTTCAATCATCTCTTTTTGCTCAAGAATATCCGGTTCATCGCTTTTCTTCGGTTCTTCGCTTTTCTTCCCGAACAAATTCAGAAAGGAACTCACAGTATTTTTTCTCCCTCGAATGACTTCAGCAAGGTCTCTTGTTCAATCAGCATTGGCTGGTTCGGGCTGTTGTCGACATGGTCCATCCCGGAAAGGTGCAAAATGCCATGTACGATGAGGCGCTTGAGTTCCTCATCGGTTCCTACGGCAAATTCCTCCGCATTCCGCTCCAGAGCGGGAATGCTGATCACGATATCGCCCGCGATGAAAACCGTCCGCCCTTCCTCCTCAATCGTATCGCCCATCGAAAAGGAAAGGACATCGGTTGCCTCGTCCTTGTTTCTATACTCGCGATTCAGCGCGCGGATGAATTCATCGCCGCAGAAGAGGAGCGAAAGGCTCCAATTGTCCTTTCCAAGGGAATTGAGGGCTCTGTCAGCGAAACGTTCCGCCTTCGCGATCCATACCGGCTCATCGATGTCCCGCCAATCGATGCTGACACTGTTCATAGCCCTTGTTCCTTTTGCTTCGGATATTCGATTCGGGAATGGAACTGCCCAGCCATAATCCTCACGAAGGAATGCCTGATCACTTCCAGGTCCTTGAGCGTCAGGGCACAGTCGTCCAGCTGCCCCTCTTGCACCTTGTCCATGATGAGTTGGCGCACGTGGGCATCCAAACGCGGCACTGAAGGTTTCTTCAGGGTGCGCGTGGAAGCCTCAACGGCATCGGCAAGCATGACAATGCCTGCTTCTTTGTTCGCCGGTGTCGCGCCTGGATAGGAAAAATCCTCTTTTCGGATGGAATCATCAGCTTTCTTGGCTTTGTCGTAGAACCACGCTATCACCGAATTCCCATGATGCTGAGCTACGATGTCGACGACAGCCTTGGGAAGTTTCAATTCCTTGGCCTTTTCCACGCCGATTTTTACATGGCTTCGGATGACCGTCGCCGATAGGCGCGGATTCATATCGTCGTGCTTGTTCGAACCGCGCTGATTTTCCACAAAATATTCAGGCTGCTCTATCTTGCCAATATCATGATAGTAGGCTCCCACTCGCGCAAGCAGGGGATTGGCTCCAATATCTTCGGCCGCCGCCTCAGCCAGGTGAGCCACATTCATGGAATGTGAGTAGGTTCCAGGGGCTTGCGTGAGCAGTTCCTTAAGGGGCTTGGCGTTCACATCCGAAAGTTCGAGCAATCGGAATCTCGTCGGGATGTTGAAGGATTGCTCGATGACGGGCAGGATGGCCAGAATAAGGGCACAACTTACGAACCCGTTGAGGGCAAGATATCCCGAAAGCGAGAAAAGCTCGGTTATTCTTAGCCCTTGCTGGATAAGAAGGATGAGGCCAAGGAGAAACTGGATTCCGGCCTGAAATACCGCTGCCAATACGAGGTCGAGCCTACTCTTCACGGTACTTATCAGGAAGGTCGCGAAAATGCCTGAAAGGATGACGAATAGAACATAGTAGGGGTTGAGATTGGACGCTGATGCCGCCAACATGCCCAACACGATCGAAAAAGAAAAAGCGAAGCGCTGCCCCGCGAGCGCGGCGGTGATGCCAGCGAAAAGAGCGACCGGGATCAAATAGGCGCCTTCAATCTGAAGCTGGCCTTCGCCGGTTCTGCTGGCAACCAGGATTATGAAGTAGAATATGAGTGCACCGTAAATGCCCATGAGTATACCGCTTTTTCCGGTGGCTCCATACTCGGCATCATTTCGTTTCATCAGCAAAAAGCCAAGAATTGCCGAAGTCAGCAAGATGCCAAGGCTGCGAAGGGAAAGCCCGATATCGGCACGGGAAACCGCCGAACGTATGGCCTGAATCTTCGCGTAACTCTCTTCGCTGACCATTTCGCCTTTGCGGATCAGCAACTCGTTCTTCCCGACGGCGCGCATCACAGGATCAACCTTAGAAGCTACTTTCCTGATTCTGGAGAGCGAGGTTGTTTCGTCGAAGAAAGCGTTTTCGGCAGAGAACCCCGAAACGAGACTGCTTACGATCGAACTTAAGGGCCACGCCAAATGCTTTTTAGCAACTTCTTCGTCGATGGCTTGGCGAAGGTCGGCTTTCGTTATAATTGAGGAACGGGAGCGTTGCTCCAGTTCGGTTTTATCGTTGACGAGGCGTTTCAGTTCAAAATAATCCTGGTTGAACGGACTTAATCCCTCTGTTGGCAGAGCGAATACTCCATTGTTGAGGATTGTCCCCAGGATGTCTTCCGCATAAACGAGAGCCTGGGCCTTCAGGGAGGATTTCGCCAGGGCCGAAAGAGTCTCCTTCGTGAGAGCACCGGGGAATTTGCTTTGAAGCATAAGAATGGATGTCTCAAGCGCGACATCCTGCCCCATGAGTTCCCTGAAGCTTGCCGAAAATTCATTGTATTGCATGAGCATTCTCGAAGTTATGCCCGTATCGAGCTGGAATACGGGAAGCACAAGCCTTTCCTCGGCATCCACCCTCAGTTGTGTCGCTTCAGCGTCGAAATACACAACATCCTTTCCCGCGGTGACATCCCTATCAGCGATGCTCCCAGGGCTTAGCCCTTCGAAATTTCGTTTTACCGCCGCCGCTCCAGGTCCTAAAAGGAAGAGCAACATCGCCGCGATGGCGAGACTGAGCAGCAAGTGGAGGCCATAGAATCTATCCTTCTCTTTATCGCCGGGGAACATTCCGCGCGTTCCGGAAGGATTGGGATTATTCGCTTTCATATGCCTCAATTATCTTCCTGACGAGAGGGCTTCTTACGACATCGCGGGCATCGAGCCTGCTGACGAAGATGTCGTCGACATTCGCTAGTATCTGGAGCGCGTGCACGAGCCCCGATTCGGCTCTCCTCGGCAGGTCGATCTGCGTTATGTCTCCTGTCACGATGGCTTTCGAGTTTTCGCCGAGGCGGGTCAAAAACATTTTCATCTGTTCCTTGGTAGTATTCTGGGCTTCGTCCAAGATAACAACGCAATTGCTCAAACTTCGGCCGCGCATATAGGCCAATGGCGCGACTTCTATGGATCTGGATTCCTCAAGTCTGCGAATGACTTCATAGGGAAGCAGGGTTTCCATGGCGTCGTACAGGGGTCTGAGGTAGGGATTTATCTTCTGGACAAGATCTCCCGGCAGATAACCGAGGCTTTCGCCAGCTTCGACGATAGGCCTCGTTAGTATGAGTTTCCGTCTGGTTTTTACTAGCAACTCCCTGAGCGCCCACGCCATGGCCAGATACGTTTTCCCCGTTCCCGCCGGCCCGACTGAAAACACCAGATCGTGGGTCGCGAGACCCTTCAGGTAGAGGCCTTGCCCTTTGCTTCTAGGGTAGAGTTTTGTGGGGCTTCCTGGAATTTGAATGCAGGAATCCAAAAAATCTTCGCATGAGGATAATTCGCGGGCGCGATCTGAAGGTTGGTATCCAAGTGGTGTCAACTCGGCATGCAACGCTATGATGAGATCGGGAGTCGCGGGTATGCCGCCATCGATCGAGGTGACGAGCGCGTCGATGAGCGCCGAGAAAAGCCCTTGCTTTTCCCGGTCTTCGCTTTCAACGGATAATTCGTTTCCCCTGCTGAACACTCTTGTACCCAGGAGATCACCAATTATGGATAAATTATAATCGTTGGGTCCGCAGAGTTCCGCCAAAATCCCCGTATTTTCCAGAACGATACTCTCCGAGTTCAAATCCTCTCCTCTGAATTGTAGTTCTTCATGCAACCGCTAACAAAGTATATCGATGCCAGGCCTTTTTGTATATTCTCCATCAGGCTCACCGAATGCCGCATTTGTCTCATTCAGTGAAACTACCGTCTTGATATCCAACCGAGGCTTTCAACTCCGGAATATCCTTCCAGGTTACGGAGAGGCTGAAGGAAAAATCCAGTTGGTAATAAGGCCGGCCGCTGTCCGGCGTAACCAGCACGGGGCTCATGGCCAGCGCGGCCTGAAAATCCCAATCATGAAGGTCTTGCGACAGCTTGAGGCTAAGGGACTGCAGCTTGAAAAGAGAACTTTTTAGTTTGACGGTATCCCATAGTGAGAGGGAGGCCGCCAAATCGGAAAAAAAGTTCCTGTAATAATCATTGGGATCGAAACTCGAGGTGACAGGGAAGAGCGAAGGCCAGTACCTCCATGCCGATTTGTTTGCCGATGAGCTTGTGAAGCTCAAGGATGTGCCTTGGGGACTCGTCAGCGAAATGTCTAAGCCGGCGCCAAGCGTGGATTCGGTGAATCGCACAAGGTTCTGCGTGTAGGAAATCGTCGGTAGTATGCTAAGCTTCAGTGAATTGCCAACGGCGCCTGTCGCTGCGGCAGCAACCGGGTTTCCGGCCGCTGCCGCAGCGGCGGTCGCAATCGCGGCGTTGCCAATTTTAGGAGCAAGGGTGAACGAGGCTTCATACGGCCTAAAACTCTCGCTGCCGTCAGTGCTCCACAGACCGTCCGAAAAAGCGTAGCCTTTCGATTTCTTGGCGGTAAAGGCCAGCTTTGCCCAGCCATACTCGAGCGAAGTGACACTCGACAGTGGTGCAGCCGCATCGAAATCCCAGGAAAAATCAGACTTGAGCACTGGGAATGGCAAGGAACCGATGACGATTTGGGATGCTAAACTCGATGGCTGCAAATCCGCCAGCTCCGTGGCTTTCGACACCGCGCCTGACAGACTCGCCTTGAAATACTTCGCGCTGAGGGAGTAGGCGGCACTATATTTCTCAAGAAGTGGGGGAAGGTAGGCTGAAAAACTCAATGTCTGGGACGCTCTGTTCCTAGGCGCGAGAGAAAGTGTTGCCGCCAGGTTGTGTGTGCTCAGCGTGTCGCTATTCCAGCCGATCCACGTAGATTCGTACAGAGGAGTAGCGTTCACGCCGCCACCTACGGTAAGTCCCGCGTATCCGTATTTATAGACCGTTCCGCCAATTGAATATTGGAGCGATGAAGCCGACCACGCCGAACCTGTCTGGAAGGGAGACAAGGCCAGAACCGCGCTCGCATCCAGCGATGTCATTTTGTAGGCATAATCCGATATCCTGTATGGATGCACGGTCGTAGGAGCGGTTCGATCATCGTAGAGATACGGCCTCCATTGATTCTGGGAGCCGAAGCCAAGGCTTGTCTGCATTGAAACGAGCCTTTGCGCCCAGTCGCTGGTCGTTGTTATTTTGGCGGTTCCTTTCCACCCTAAAAGGAGATAGGAAAGTGCTCCATCGACATCTTCCGGGTACATCCAAGCCGAGGTATAGAATTTTTCCTCCACGTTGGCGGCGCCGGAAGCGGACCAGCCAATCGTCGTGAAAAATCGGGAGAAATCCCGGGCGTTCGTTTGCTGCGGTTTCCGATCTTGCTGAGTCACATTCACGTCTTCTTCTTGCTTGATTGCGTCTTTGGGCGCTCCGCTCGCGGCACCGCTATTCTCCCCCTGCGGTGAAGCCTTTGAATCATAGCGAAAAAATGTCCCCGATAAGGAAAAGGCCCCATCCAAAGGTTTCAAGGTATCCGGGTAATAAAAATCCCTTTGGGGGTCCACGGCGAGGAGGCGTTTCTGCGCGATCGTAAGGCCAGTCGTTGGCTGAGTTTTGGATTTCCAGGTCATTTGCGCGGCCAGCTTGGAAATGCTAGCGTTCTCCAAGAGCGCGGAGCTATTGGCTTTGGGCGGCGTCCATGTCAGATTTGACTGAAAACTCTGGGTCATCGATGACCGCTTCACTATGGCGGTCGTGTTGGCGTCCATGGCGGACAGGACGCCGCTCGACTCGTTGCGCTGCATGAAATCCTGCTCGAAATAAGGGTCGGAGAATAACGGGGATTCGACGGCGATGGAGAAGCGCAGCGGACCTGAAGTTTTTTTGTATGAATAGCTGACACCCAACCCGAATCTAAATGGCAGGTCGAATCCAAGAAAATTGGAGGCGTTCCATGCCGAGACATTGCTGTTCGCGTAATCGAAGGGTGAATAGTACCCGCTCGATTCGAGGAAGAGCGATCGGCTGACTCCCAATCCGAAACTATAATCCAACTTTCCGGACTTGGTTTCGGGAGTGTTCCCCGCCACTCCTAGATAGGCGCCTAGAGCCGAATAGATGTCGGCGAGCAGTTTGAGCGAAGCCCCCGAACCCGCGTTGCTTTCTCCACTCCCCGCAGCTGCTCCGGCTTTCGATTGCAGCCGTTGGATGAAAATTCCCGAGATTTCCTTGCTTCCGGTCGCGCTCTGTTGGTTGAATAGAGATAGACTGCTCGAAGTATCGGTAGTTTTATTCTTTTCGCCGATGAGGTAGGTCGTGGTCTGGGCGAAAGCTCCTTCCCTCGATCGATAGCCGATAACGGGATGGAAAATAATTTCATCGCTGGGATAATAGAAAAAGGGAAGCCAAATGACAGGCACGACACCTAAATACAAGGTCGCGCCCGATAGAGCCCAGTCGCCGTTTTCGAAAAGCCATACTTTTTTTGCCTTAATGCGATAGTGGGGAGGAACTTCATCGCAGCCGGTGACGATGGCTTGATCAAGCATGGTGAGATCGGAACCGCGCCTCGTCAATTTTTCAAAATGAAAAGAGAGCGTCCTTTTCGTGGCCGCCGTAGGGTCGAGGTTGTAGGCGCCGTCGAGAAAGACTCCGGAATACGATCCCAGATCGACAGTGATCGTGGACCCTGAGAATGTATCGCTGCGTCCGCCGCCTTCCCGCAGATAGACCACGTTGCCCTTCGCCTGGATTATGTTCGTGTCCCTGTCGAAGATTATCTCATCGGCGGTAACCTTGTGGCTAAAACCATCGTCGGTCGTGACCGACATGGAAACAGGGCCTAAAAGCTTGATCATTCGGTCGCTCGAACCATCGAGCGTAAAATATTCGAAGGTTGAAGCGCTTTCTATCGTGACACTGGAAGCGGGCGCGGGATTGGCAGGAGGGCTCAGCTTGAGAAATTGATAGATTCTGCCTCGAAGTTCATCGCTCGTGCCATCTACCGAGAGGCCATAGCGTCCGGCCATGGCCTTGAGCTCATAATAATTGCTCACGGCTATGTCGAGCGACAGTGTCTTGCGCTCGAGCTCGGACATGCTCGCGAGCGGATCGGAGGAGGTCTGGGTTCCCTCAGCTTGCGCGAAAGCCGAATAGGCCAGAATTAGTAGGGCGCACAGCGCGAGGATTCTGCGGAACATCAGGGCGATAGTACACCGCCCTGCCCGACCGGCGCAACATTAGCCGCGTCGGCTTCCCAGATACTCCCTCAGGTATTTCCCTGTATAAGAAGCCTTGCATTTGGCGATATCCTCGGGTTGACCTTGAGCGACGATCTCGCCTCCCCTCGTCCCGCCTTCCGGCCCGAGATCGATGATCCAGTCGGCCTGTTTGATGACATCGAGGTTGTGCTCAATCATGACGACGCTGTTGCCGGCATCGACGAGACGCTGGATGACTTCCATGAGCTGTTTCACATCGGCGAAATGAAGGCCGGTGGTAGGCTCATCCATGAAGTAAAGCGTCTTGCCCGTGGAACGCTTGGATAGCTCAAAAGCCAGCTTTACGCGCTGGGCCTCTCCGCCTGAAAGCGTGAGGGCCGATTGGCCCACTTTGATGTATCCCAAGCCTACCGAAAGGAGAGTCTGGAACTTGTGGGAAATCGGGGGGATATGGGCGAAAAACTGGGCTGCTTCCTCGATCGTCATGTCCAGGACATCGGCGATGTTTTTCCCCTTGTAGCGAATGTCCATGGTGTCGGCATTGAATCGTTTCCCATGGCATACATCACAGGTTATGTACACATCAGGCAGAAAGTTCATCTCGATTTTGATGGTGCCGTCGCCCTGGCAGTTTTCGCAGCGGCCCCCTTTCACGTTGAAGCTGTAGCGGCCCGCTTTCCAGCCTCTGGCTTTGGATTCGGGCATGCTCGCGAAAAGTTCCCTGATGCCGGTGAATACGCCGGCGTAAGTGGCGGGATTCGATCGGGGCGTCCTGCCTATTGGGCTTTGGTCGATATTGATGATCTTGTCGATATTCTCTATTCCCTCGATGGACTCAAACCCGCCCTCGAGCAAATTGGAGCGCATGACCTTGTTCGAGATCGCCGGATACAGCAGGTCGGTGAGGAGAGTACTCTTGCCCGATCCCGAAACGCCAGTGATGCATACGAACATCCCGAGGGGGATCTTGACGTCGATGCCTTTCAAGTTGTGCTCACGGGCGCCTCGAACGATGATGTCCTTTCCGTTGCCTTCGCGCCGGATGGCTGGCACTTCGATGGACAACTTGCCGGCGAGATATTGGCCTGTCAGGCTCTTGGCGGATTGCATCAACTCAAGCGGCGTGCCCTGGGCGACGATCTTGCCGCCGTGCTCGCCCGCTCCGGGTCCAAGGTCGACGATGTAATCAGCCGTGCGCAAGGTCTGTTCGTCATGCTCGACAACAATAAGGGTATTGCCTATGTCCCTCAGGTAAAGGAGGGTGTCGATGAGCTTCTGGTTGTCACGCTGGTGAAGCCCTATGGAAGGCTCATCCAGGATATAGAGGACCCCAACGAGCGAGCTTCCGATCTGGGTCGCGAGCCGTATCCGCTGGGCTTCGCCTCCCGAGAGGGTGCCAGCCTTGCGTTCGAGGGTGAGATAATCGAGGCCGACATTGCGCATGAAGGTGAGCCTCGCCTTTATTTCCTTCACAATCTGCTTGGAAATCTGCTTTTCCACGTCGGATAGGCTCATGGAACCGAAAAAACCAAGCGCTTCCTCAACCGACATCGAAGAAATTTCATGGATATTCTTGTCGCCGACCGTTACCGCGAGCGCTTCCGGTCTCAGCCTTTTGCCGCCGCAGTCGCTGCACAGCTTTTCCGTCATGAATCCTTCGAGCCACTGCTTGATGCCTTCGCTCGTCGTCTCCAGGTAGCGACGCTTGAGATCGGCGAGGATTCCACGGAATTTGCTCTCGTATTCGAAATGGCCGGTATTCTGCCTGTTGTCGTAGTGAACCTTTATCGGATCTTCGGTCCCGTAGAAAATCGCCGTCATCACCTTGGGGTCCAATTCGGAAAATGGCGTATCGAGGCTGAATTTGTAATGTTTGGCGAGGGCTTCGAAACGGGATCTATTCCAGGCCGAGGAGGGGTTGTAAGGCAGGCAGCCGCCTTCATTGAAGGAAAGGCTCGCGTCCGGGATGATGAGCTCGGGCTCGAATTCGAGGCTGATGCCGAGGCCAGTGCAGGCGGGACAGGCGCCCTGTGGCGCATTGAACGAAAAGAGCCGAGGTTCCATTTCGGGGAGGGAGATGCCGCACTCCGGACAGGCTCCCTTCTGACTGAAAAACTCCTCGGAAGTTCCCTTGTCGGATTCCCTGATCACGATGACGATGCCGTCGGCGATCTGGAGAGCTGTCTCGACCGCCTCGGCCACGCGTCGCCTGACATCGGGACCGAGCTTGATCCTGTCCACGACGACTTCGATGGTGTGCTTTTTCTGCTTCTCGAGCTGGATGTCCTCTTCAAGATCGCGCATCGTCCCGTCGATGCGGGCGCGAGCGAAGCCCTGTTTGCGCGCGTCCTCGAACAATTTCCTGTGTTCGCCCTTCATGGCCCTGATGACGGGCGCTAGTATCTGCAGCTTGGTGCCAGAAGGCCAGGAGAGAACGACATCCAGTATCTGATCGACACTCTGCTCCTTGATTACCCTTCCGCAGGAGGGACAGTGAGGAATGCCTATCCGCGCAAAAAGCAGGCGGAAATAGTCGTAAATCTCGGTAACGGTGCCTACCGTGGATCGAGGGTTTCGGTGGGTCGTTTTCTGCTCGATGGAAATCGCCGGCGAAAGGCCTTCGATATAGTCGACGTCGGGTTTGTCCATCCTGCCCAGAAACTGTCTGGCATAGGCGGAAAGCGATTCAACATAGCGCCGCTGCCCTTCCGCGAATATCGTATCGAAGGCAAGGGAGCTTTTGCCCGATCCGGAGAGGCCGGAAATGACGATGAGCTTATTGCGGGGAAGTTCGAGGTCGATGTTTTTGAGGTTGTGCTCGCGCGCACCTTTAATGATCAGCTTATCCATAGTATGCGACAAGGATACGATGTTTGGGGATTCTAGGCAAGTAGAGGCCTACATCCGTATAGTAAAAAACTCGTTCCATAGGGCAACTTTATCGGCTGCCGTCCTATAGTCAGAGCTTGGAACCGGACTCGTCGAGGGCAGGCGAAAAACATGAACGAACCTTTCGGTCGCGAAAGGGCAGCTCCAAAAAAAGTGATCGCCTGTTCGCGCGAGGCGCCCTTCCGGGGGAAAGCCCAATTCCGCCGATAAGGCAGCTGATGCCGCGCCCCCGTTCGCGCCAATCGCGCCAATGGAAGGGTGCTGCAGCAAAAATTCCGCTATAGGGTTGGGACTTGCGCGCGCTATGTCTTTGTCGAGGCTGCCTTTGCGCTCGCAGGAAGCAAAAACATCCCACAGCGCGATTCCCCCTTCCTTGAGCATCGCGATCTTCCGGGAATAATCGCGTGGCTCAGGCAGGCCCAAACAAGCGGCCGCTACCGTCCAAAAGTGATTCCGCGGATTGGCGTAGTATTCGCGCTTTTCCAAGGAAAGCACCGAAGGGAAGGAACCGAGGACAAGGAAGCGAGGGCGCGCGTCCCCTCCAACAGCGCCGACAGGCGGGAAGCCTCTCAAGGTGATTCCGCTTTCTCCCGCGCCGCGGCCTTGTTCATACATTGAATTTGAAGAAGATGACATCACCATCCTGGACCGTATAGTCGCGTCCTTCCTGTCTCAACTTGCCGGCCGCTCTCACGGCTGGCTCGGAGCCCAGCGCGATGAGATCGTCGTAGTGGTATACTTCCGCCTTGATGAATCCGCGTTCGAAATCTGTATGGATCACGCCCGCGGCCTGGGGAGCCTTGTCCCCCGACTTGATCGTCCAAGCCCTGCATTCGTCGTCGCCGGCGGTGAAAAACGTCCGTAGCCCCAGAAGCCGGTATGCCGCATGGATGAGGCTCGCGAGCCCGGATTCACCAAGGCCGATGCCTTCAAGGAATTCACGCTTCTCTTCGGCATCTTGGATATCGGCGAGTTCCGCCTCAAATTTTCCGCAGATAACCACCGCTTCGGAATCCATGGCGGCGGCGATTGAGCGGACCGCATCCACGTGGGCGTTTCCGCCAACACCCGATTCATCCACGTTGCAGACGAATATTTCCGGCTTCAGCGTGATGAGGAAAGCGCCGCGCACGGCTGCCAGCTCATCCTCATCGAGGGAGACAGAGCGGGCCGGCTTTCCTTCTTGCAGCGCTGGCCTGATCTTCTGGAGAGCGGTAATCTCCTTCTCGGTTTCCTTTTTAACCGCTGGATCCTGGACCTTCAGCTGCTTCTGCAGTTTCTCGAGCCTGCGATCCAAGGTATCGAGATCGGCTAGAGCCAGCTCCGTATGTATGACTTCGATATCGTCGATGGGGTCGACCCTGTTGGCCACATGGATGACATCCGGATCGTCGAAACAGCGGACGACATGGGCTATCATGCCTACTTCCCTTATGTGGGAGAGGAACTGGTTGCCAAGCCCCTCCCCTTTCGAGGCACCCCGCACAAGGCCGGCGATATCGACGAATTCCACGATGGCAGGAACCCTTCGCTTGGGTTTGAACATTCCGACAAGCCGGTCCAGTCTGCTGTCCGGAACGGCAACAATGCCGACATTGGGATCTATCGTACAAAAGGGGTAATTGGCGGCTTCAGCCTTGGCGCTTGTGAGGGCAGAAAAAATAGTCGATTTGCCCACGTTTGGAAGGCCGACGATGCCGCAGTTCAAAGCCATTGATAACCTCTCTGGTGTTTTTATCTGGTTTAATCATTATTATGGAAAGGCCTGGGAAGCGCAATACGCCGCTGCGTGCCGCTTTTCATAAAATGAGCGCGGCACTACGCTGGCATGAAATCCGTAAGCGAGCGAAAGCCCACTTTACGCTCCGACCAAGTCATACTAGTATGAACGAAAATACAGAAAAGGCAGAGGAGGCTCATATGGATCCCATTGGCCCCGTTTTCTCCAAAAACGCGAATAACATGAAAAAATCGGTGATACGCGAACTCCTCAAGCTTACCCAGCAACCCGACATCATCTCGTTCGCGGGGGGACTCCCCGATCCCGCCACCTTTCCGGTCGCCGACCTGCGAGCCGCCGCCGACAGGGTATTCGCTAAGAGTGCGGCGAAAGCGCTTCAATATGGAACAACGGAAGGGGATACCACCCTCAAGGCCGAACTCCTTCGTTATGAGGAAACGCATGGCATAAGGGCCGTGCCCTCGGAGCTTCTCATCACCTCTTCAAGCCAGCAAGCCCTCGATATGATTCCCAAGCTTTTTCTCGATCCGGCAGACTCCGTACTGGCGGGGCGACCTACGTATATTGGCGCGATCCAGGCGATCCAATCCTATCAAGGGAAAGTGATCGGCATCCCCTTCAGCGCCGACCGTGATGGATTTGACGTTGTTGAACTCGAAAAAATATATGCGAGAGCTTTGGCCAAGGGCGAACGAGTAAAATATATCTATGTCATCCCCGATTTCCAGAATCCCACCGGCATCTGCTGGAGCCTCGAGAAACGCCGGGAGCTTCTTGAATTCTCGTACCGGAACGGACTTTTCGTCGTGGAAGACGCTCCCTATAGGGAAATCCGCTTCCTCGGCTCGCCCGTTCCCTCAATATACCAGCTGGACCAGGAAGGGAAAAACAGAGGAAATATAATAGGTCTCAAGACCTTTTCAAAGATCCTCGCTCCCGGCACGCGCATCGGATGGATCCTCGCGAGAGAGGACATCATTTACAAGCTAGTTACGGCGAAACAGGCGATGGACCTTTGCACGAGCCCCTTCACCCAGATGTGGCTTGCCGAATACCTTGCCGAGGGAAAACTCGAGGAAGTGATAGCCCGGACGCGAGCGCTCTACCGCGAGAAAAGGAATTTCATGGTCGAAATGCTTGAAAAATATATGCCCAAGCGCTTCGACCTGACCTGGACCAGGCCCGAAGGCGGCCTTTTTCTCTGGATATCCCTGCCCCACTACATTGACACTGATCTCATGCTACTAAAGGCCATTGAAAAAAAGGTGGCGTACGTGGTTGGATCCGCGTTCTATTTCGACAATCCCGAGCACAACTCGATGCGAATCAATTTCTCCTATTCCACCCTTGAGCAGATCGAGGAAGGAGTGAAGCGCCTCGCCGAAGTCATTAAAGGTGAAATCGGGAATTATGAATCGGGCATACGAGGCCAGACAGCGCCTGAAGGGTTCTGATTCTTCCTGAAATGGGTTTGATGCTCCTTTACGCTTCCTCCATTCGGCGATTTTTTATTTTTCCCTCTCCTCCCCGTTGATTGTAAGAGCTCCACGGAAGTATTTTCTTACAAAACGCAGTTCCACGGCTTAAGGCCGCTTTGTGTTCCGCGCGGCGCTCCGTGAGGCCGCATGCGGAAATCGGGGAATGGAACATGGCAAGGAGAAAATGCATGGCAATCATCGAAGTCCGCGATGTCAGAAAAGTGTATCCTCTCGGAAAGGTCGAAGTCCAAGCCGTGAAGGGCGTCACCTTCTCGATTGAGAAAGGCGATTTCATTTCCATCGCGGGGCCTTCCGGCTCAGGCAAGTCGACCATCCTCAATATGATCGGGCTTATCGACAAGCCCACCGCCGGTGAAGTTTTCATCGATGGCAAAGCGACTTCGGGGCTCTCCGATAAGGAACTGACTCGATTCCGGCATGAAGTGCTCGGGTTTATATTCCAGAGTTTCAATCTTATTCCCGTTCTCAATGTCTGGGAGAACATCGAATTCCCACTCCTGCTTGGCAAGACCAAGATTGCGGCGAGCGAAAAAACGGCGTGGATCGACTGGCTCATGGCCGAGGTCGGCCTCACCGAATGGAAAACCCATAAGCCCAATGAGCTGTCGGGCGGGCAGCGACAGAGAGTAGCCATCGCCAGAGCCCTTGTGACGAAACCCCAGATCGTCCTGGCCGATGAGCCGACAGCCAACCTCGACTCAACGACGGGCGAACAGATCATCGAGCTGATGAAAAAAATCAACCGGGAGCTGGATACGACTTTCATTTTCTCCACTCATGACGCGAAGATCGTCGATGTGGCGGATCATATCATCCGCCTGAGGGATGGACAGATTATCGAGAATCGAAGGCGGGGCGAGGATAACGTTTCCGGCAGCAACCGCAGCGAGGAGTGAGCGCGATGCCCGTCACCCTACGAATCGCTTTCCGCAACTTGTTCGAGCACAAGTCGAAAAGCCTGATTATCGGAATTCTGCTCGCTCTTGGCGCCTTCGTGCTCGTCGTAGGCAATTCGTTCATCGACGCCTCCCGCCAGGGCATACGAACCGCCTTTACCGACAATTACACCGGTGATGTATTCGTGTCGGGCGTATCGCCCGATGGCGCGGTTTCACTCTTTGGCGTAACCTCGGTGGGGGGGCTCGCGGCCACGCCTGTCATACCGGAATTCGACAAGGTGCTCGCGACGATACATGCTTCCCCCGTCGTCGACAAAGCCACTGGTATCGCCACCGGCTACGCCCTCGTTACGAGAGGCGATGAGCCAAAACCCGCTGACGCCAATTCCGCCGAAGAAAATGACCCCGCCTCGCGCTTTCTCTTTCTCTTCGGCATTGACGCCCGAGATTACTGGACGGTTTTCGACTCCATCGACATAGCGTCGGGCTCGGCGCTTCAGCCTGGCCAGACCGGCCTCGTCATCAACGAAAAACAGCTCGCGAAAATCTCAAAATGGATGGGACGTACGCTGGGCATAGGCGACAAGATCGTCGTCCAAGGATTTTCTTCCTCGGGCATGAAGATCCGCGAGCTCACCATCGTCGCGACTTACCGACAGAAGGGCGACGGAGCCAGCCCCGAGCAGATGGCCTTCGTGGACATCGATACGCTCCGCGTCATGGCAGGCATGACGGTGGGATCGAATGAAGCCATAACGCTCACGAAATCCGAAACATCGATGCTGTCCACCGACAATACGGATGCGCTCTTCAGCGACAACTTGTTCGACGCGGCGCCGACGAACGCGGGCTTCAACGAAAAGCTCATACAGTCCCAGCTGGCTGACACGACCGCCAGGGAAAAAGCCAATACGGCTGATACGGGAGCCTGGCAGTTCATCGTCATCAAGACGAAGAATCACGCGGGAGTGCCCGCCCTCATCAAGAACCTCAACGACACCTTCCAGAAAGACGGAATAGCGGCGGTTGCCGGCGATTGGCAGAAGGCGGCTGGCCCCTATGGGCAGTCGGTCGATGTCATACGCATCGTTTTCACCATCGCCATCGCCATACTATCGATTGTGGCGATCATCATCATCATGAATACCTTTGTCATCTCCGTCATCGAAAGGACGGGCGAGATAGGCACGATGCGCGCCATAGGAGCCGAAAAGGGATTCATACGAAAGCTGTTCGCTGCTGAGGCTGTCGTGCTTTCCCTGATTTTCTCGACGATAGGCGCCTTTTTAGGCTTGGGCTTCGTCGCCATCCTTCGCGCCCTGAGGCTCGAAGCGGGCAACACCTTCCTCGAAGTGCTTTTTGGAGGCAAGTATCTATCGCCCTTCGTGACACCGGTGAGCTTCTTCCTCGCGATCGTTGCCATGATCGCGGTTGGCTACATTGCCCATCTCTATCCTGTATCGGTAGCCTTGAAGATCCAGCCTGTCCGGGCCATGCAGCAAGACTAGGAGAATGAATACATGAACATTATTTTACCGCGGATTGCGTTGCGCAATCTTTCGCGCCAAAAGAAAAGAACCTTCCTCCTCGGCGGTGCCATAGCCTTCGGCATCATGATCGTCACGCTCATCAACGGCTTCGCGGGCGCCTTCATCGAAAACGTATCCGAAAACTTCGCTTACCTCATGGCTGGCCATGTCTTCATCCAGGGAGCGGAAAAAACCGACTCAGGGAAGCGGATTTCCGTCATCCGCGACGACTCGATGATCTTCAAAGCGGTGCAGGATGCCGGAATATCCTATAAATTCGCGACAAAATCCAGCGAAGTAATGGCCACCCTCGTTTTCGCCGGCAACAGCATACGCCAGAATCTCACCGGTCTCGACATGGCGAACTCGCCCTTCCTCAAGGAAAGGCTTGTTCTGAAGCAAGGCTCATGGGAAGCGGCGAAAGCACCCGACGCCCTCATCATATCCGAGAAAATCGCCAAGAAACTAAACGTTCTGCCGGGCGACCAGGTCACGGCCCAATTCCAGACAATAACCGGCCAGAACAATATCGCCGATTTTACCATCGCCGGCATAAGCATTGATTCGAGCATCGTCGGTTCCGTCATGGCTTACACCAATCTTCCCTATCTCAACGAAGCGCTCGGGCTCAAGCCTGGCGAATACATGTCCTTAGGCTTCATGCTCGCCAACCTGAAGGACTCGGCCGATTTCTCGAAGAAACTATATACTTCAATGAACGGCATGGGACTGCAGCTTTTTGATCAGAGCGCGAAGACCGATAGCGGGGCCGCGACCCCCTTCCAGGCGATGATGCAAACCCAGAACCAGGAGACATGGAAGGGTGTCAAATATCGCGTCTACACGATCGATGATGTCCTGGCCCAGGCCAAGCAAATCGTTGTCGCCCTCGACACTTCCAGCTTCATCGTTCTCGTCGTTCTCTTCGCCATTGTCATGATTGGCATCACCAATACTTTCAGGATGGTTATGTATGAGCGCATCCGCGAAATCGGCACGATGAGGGCCATAGGCGTGCAGCGTGGGGAAATCCGATCCCTTTTCCTTTACGAAGCGCTTTTCCTCGCCCTTGGAGGAGCGATCGCGGGCATCATACTGGCGCTGATCGGGATGAATCTCCTCTCCCTGATAAATTTCGGCATGGATTCGCCAGCTTTCCTCATCATGAGGAACGGCCATCTCTCCTTCTTCCTTCCGCCCCTCAGGGCTCTGGGAAATATCGTCATAATCGCCTTGCTCACTCTTCTGGCCGCGTATTTCCCCGCGAAATCCGCCGCTAAAATGGAGCCGGCGATAGCTTTAAGGACGATGAAATGATTAAGAATTCATCGATCCGCCGCGGGGCTTGCGCCCCTGCCAACGCAAAAAAATCCTTTGGAGTCATCATGAAAACCAGCTATTCAAGCGCCAGACGCCTCGGCGTCTTTTTCGCGCTCTCGATCTTCGCGCTTTCCTTGCCGATACAGGCCTTTGCCCAGGGACTTTCCCAGGCTGGGGCGGAAAAGATTCTCACTGAACTCGATAACCTTGGCAATTTCCCCGGAAAGGATTACACCTCGCTGTTTACCATCGTCTCCGAAAAGCCGGGCGAAAAGCAAAGCGTTACGCAGGTGAGGGTGTTCAGGCGCGATACGAAAAAGCAATTCACCATCCTCGTCATGCTGCCTGATGTCAACAAGGGGCAGGGATATCTTCGCGAAGACGACAATGTCTGGTTTTACGATCCGACAAGCCGGAAATTTTCTCACTCCTCGGTGAAGGAAAACCTGCAAAACACCGAAGCCAAGAATTCCGACTTCACGGTTTCCTCGCTTGTCGACGACTATACTGTCCAAAAAATATCCGAAGGCACGATCGGGAAATATCCCGTCTGGATCCTGGACCTCAAGGCCAAGACGAACGAGGTGTCCTACGAGCGTATCATGCTTTATGTTCGGAAAGACCAGACCATGACCCTCAAACGGGAAGATTATTCGGTCAACGGCAGACTCATGCGAACGACGCTCTACCCCAAATATGTGGCGTTGGATGGCAAACTTCTGCCTTCCCAGATTCTCATCATCGATGAAATCAACAAAGGCGAGAAGAGTCAGATAACGATGGCCGAGCAATCGGTCGAAACCTTGCCCGACAAGGTTTTCACCAAGGCTTTTCTCGAACAGGTAAATAGGTAGTCGCCGGCTTTTCGGCTATCATATCATATAGGAGCGCTTACCATGAAATTGACATTGCGATATGCATATGGACTGGCAGCCGCGCTGCTGCTGTTGGCGGGAACCGCCGCCGGCGCGCAGGAAATAGGCACCGGCCAGACTTCCGATACGAATCTCGATTCGCTTTTCGGCGGGGATATCGTGGAAACGGCTCCGGCGGCTCCGGCGGCCGTCGACCCTGTGGCCGCCGCGCTCAAGACCGATAAAGTCAGGGTCGGCGGCAGCTTCTACGGCTCGCTAAGCCCGACAGCGACATGGAACGACCTTTGGGGAGGCACATCGGAGTTCTTTTCCCCCGACGCCACGGCGCTTGCCCTAAGCCTGAAGTCGACCATATTCTTCGATGCCAGACCTTCCGAAGACTTTCGCGTCTATGGATCGGCCAAGACGAGTTGGCCCTTTTCGACCACGAAGACATTCTTGACATCGGCGACGACAAGCGATTCGTTAAGCGCTCCGAACATCTCGCTCTTCGAGCTTTTCGCCGACTTCTCCCTCAACGACAAGGTTTACTTCCGCTTCGGCAAAAGTACGGTCAAATGGGGCGTGGGATATTTCTGGAGCCCCGCCGATGTCATCAACCTCGAGCCTATCAATGTGCTTGATGCCACCGCTCAACGGGAGGGACCGGTAAATTTCCGCATGCAAATACCCGTTCCGAACACTCAAAATAACTTCTACCTGTATACTATACTAGACAAGACCACCATTGATTTCACAACCACCGCCCTGGCCGCGAAGGCTGAATTCCTTCTTGGCAATTATGAGTTGGGTTTGGGCGCCTACTATCGCTACGATACGGCTGAGCGGGGCATGGTCACCCTCACGGGGCCGCTCGGCGATTTCGATGTTTTCGGCGAAGCCATGGTATCGCGAGGCAGCGCGAAAACCTTTGTAACGGGTATTGATGCAAGCGCACCCTATACCATTTCGACGAGCATGACTTCGGACAACCGCGACAGCCTCTATTTCTCCGCCAGCACAGGCTTCCTCTATTCCAGTTCCATAGACAATTTTTCCGCCGTTGGTCAGTACTACTACAATGGTGAGGGCTACGCCGATTCCGACAGGACTTCGCTCATCGCTGACGCAAAGGCTGCAATCGCCTCGGCAGCCATGTCCGATCCAAGCAAGTTGCCTGCGCTGACAAGTTCCTTGGCTGGTCTCATTTACGGCTCAGGCCAACACTACGCTGCGCTGAGCCTCTCGAAAAGCAAGCTTTTTACCGACAAGCTTTCCGCTTCGGTTATAGCGGTAGCCAATCTCTCAGATGGTTCCGGCCTTGTAAAACCATCGGTTTCGTGGGCTGTGGTCGATAATTTCTCCATCACCCTAAGTCCCACGTTCATATTCGGTCCCGCCGATGGCGAATATGCCTTTCTCGCGGGCGGAGATACCGTCATGCTTTCTCTTGGTGGCGTCGTGAGTGGTTCTTTCTAGCGGCAAAAGTTTCAGGTTGCCCTTTACCGAAAGAAATGGTTTAATCGAAGATGAGAAGCGGGCATGATCCCGCGATGATCCAAGGAAAGGAACAAACTATGAAAATCCACCCGATCACCGACAAGATTTTCGCCCTCCACGCGGATATCAAATCCAACGATCTGTTCGAAGGCATTTGGCCTATTCCCTATGGGGTTTCGCTTAATTCCTATCTCGTGAAATCAGAAAAAATAGCCCTCATAGACTTGGTGCGCGACTGGGTCGGCGCTCCCGGCGAACTCGCCGGGCAGCTTGCGTCCATCGGCATAGGCCTCGATGACATCGACTACCTCATACTCAATCATCTCGAGCCCGACCATACGGGCTGGCTGGCCGAATTCAGAGCCATTAATCCGAAAGCCGAAATCATAGCGACGCAGAAAGGCATCGATTTGGTCAAGAGCTTCTACAAGATGGAAGATGGTTTGCGCGCCGTTAAGACCGGCGACAGACTCGACCTGGGAGAAGGCGTTTCCCTCGATTTCTTCGAGACACCCAATGTCCATTGGCCGGAAACCATGGTAACCTGGGCGGCTGACGGCGGCGTCCTCTTTTCCTGTGATGCCTTTGGTTCCTTCGGCGCTCTCGGTGACCGCATTTTTGACGATGAATTCAGCGGGGAGGAGCATGTTTTCTTTGAATCCGAAACCCTCCGCTACTACGCGAATATTATTTCGAGCTTTGGGCTCTTCGTTAAGCGCGCCATCGAAAAGATCGCGTCTCTCGACATAAAAGTTGTCGCCCCAAGCCACGGCATTGTGTGGCGGGATAACCCCATGGAGATTATCAATCGATATGGGCGCTACGCGGAATATCTCGAAGGGCCTCGGGAGAAGGAAATCGCCATTGTCTGGGGTTCCATGTACGGTAATACCGAAAAAGGCCTTGCGGCAGTCATTGAAGGCATCGATGAAGAAGGCGTGCCCTATACGATCCATAGAGTGCCGAATGAAGATGTATCCTGGGTGCTTGCCGATGCGTATAAGAGCGAGGCCATACTCATCGCAATGCCCACGTACGAATACAAGATGTTTCCTCCCATGGCTTATGTGCTCGATATTTTCGAACGCAAGCACGTCTGGTACCGGAAAGCCTTGCGCATCGGCAGCTTTGGCTGGATCGGCGGCGCCAAGAAGGAATACGATAACAAGATCGCGCCGCTCAAGTGGGAATGCCTGGAACCAGTGGAATGGGCAGGCGCCCCCGATGAATCGGTCCTGGAACTGCTCTATGAACAGGGTAAGGAATTAGCGAAAGCGGTCAAGAATTCCTGATTACGTATAGTTTCGCTTTAGCGATTAAAAAGGCGCCTTTCGGCGCCTTTTTAATGCACTGGATGTTTCCCCGGCTCGGGGGATCCCGGCCAAGAAAGCCGGCTCGCCTTCATTCCATCTTTTTGCTGATTTTGTTCGCGATCCGTATCATTAGGAAGAAAATCCCCAAGGTGGCGAATACTCCGATGAGACCGCCAGCGGTTATGCCGAGCGCCTGTATGGTAGTGCCAAAGGGATGCACAAGAGAGCCGTCTGTGGCGCGCTCGCCCATTGATTTGAAATATTCGATTATACCTTCCATATCGCTCTCCTTAGAATCCGACCGCAATGAAAATAAGGGGCACAAGCGCCAGAACCATGCCACCAGCTATCACCGACCCCAGCTGGCCAGAGACGTTGGAGCCAATGGCGTGCATGAGGATGATATTGCCTCTCTCCTCCTCGTTCGCCATCTTCTGGACAATGCGGCCCGACATTGGGAAAGCTGAGATGCCACAAGCTCCAATCATCGGGTTGATCTTCTTGTCCTTAGGCAGGAAGAGGTTGACGAACTTGGCGAAGAGAACGCCTCCAGCGGTGTCGAAAACGAAAGCCACGAGGCCCATCCCCATGATAAGAAGGGTTTTCCAGGTGAGGAAGTTTTCTGCGCTCATCGAGGCGCCTATCGTGATTCCCAAGAGAAGGGTAACCAGGTATGCCAGTTCGTTCTGGGCGGTCTGGGAAAGACGCTCGAGGACACCCGATTCCCGTATCAGGTTGCCAAACATCAGGGAACCGATCAGCGGCACCGAGATGGGCGCGACAAAGCCGGAAATCATGGTTACGAGGATGGGAAAGAGTATCTTCAGCCACTTGGGTGAATTGGATTCGTGATAGGCCATATGGATGCGCCTTTCGCTGCTCGTTGTCAGGGCTTTGATGACAGGCGGCTGGATAAGAGGGACAAGCGACATGTAGGAATAGGCCGCGACGGAGATTGGGGCAAGCAGGTTCGGGGCGAAGAGATTGGCGACGAAGATGGAGGTGGGACCGTCGGCCGCACCGATGATCCCAATACTTGCGGCCTCTTTGAGATCGAAACCGACAAGGGTGGCGATTATCATGGTGGCAAAAATGCCGAACTGAGCCGCCGCCCCGAAGAAAATCATCATGGGATTCTTGAAAAGCGGCCCGAAGTCGATCATCGCGCCCACGGCGATGAAAATGAGAAGCGGGAAGATTTCGGTGGCTATGCCCATGTCGTAGAGAATCTTGAGGAAACCGGCCGAGCCAGCGTGCTCCCATACGACAGAGAGAGGCATGTTGACGAGTATGGCGCCAAATCCAATGGGCAGGAGAAGCATCGGCTCGTATTCCTTCTTGACGGCGAGCCAGATGAGAATCCCTCCGATTCCATACATGAGAAGCATTTTCCACGTTATTGATGTGAAACCAATGAAAACATCTTGCATCTGAAATTATTCCTTTCCGAACCGCGGGCTAAATAGACCGGGCGCTGGCAATAATGATGAATCGAAAAAATTTTATCCTATAAGCTCATTATTGGCAATCCCAAATATGGCGCTAGAACAGATGCCAAAGAAATGAGTATACTTTTCCATCATGAACAGCTCAACAACGGTCGCCGTTGGCTTGTCGGGAGGAGTTGATTCGGCGCTTGCAGCCGCGATTCTGAAAGACGCTGGATATACGGTCATTGGCCTCACCATGAAGATATGGAGAGGCGCTTACAAGATACAGGAAGGCCTCAAACACGCGTGTTTCGGCCCTGGCGAAGAAGAAGACATCGAGACATGCGAAAGGCTGTCGTCCAAATTGGGCATAGACTACAAGGTCATCGATCTTTCCGATGAATATGAACGTCATGTCATCGATTACTTCCGGAAAGAGTACTCCGAGGGACGGACGCCCAATCCTTGCATCGTATGCAACAGAGAACTCAAATTCGGCTTCTTGGTCGACAAGGCTCACGAAGCCGGCCTGAAATTCGATTATTTTGCCACTGGGCATTATGCCAGAAAGGAATCACGGAATGGGGTCTTTTTCCTGAAAACGGCCGCCGATGCCGCCAAAGATCAAACCTATTTCCTCTACGGTCTCGAATCTGCCCGGCTGGAAAAAATCCTTTTTCCTCTTGGAATGATGACAAAAGAAGAAGTGCGCGCGATGGCGCGCTCCCATGGACTCGAAGTCGCCGAAAAGCCCGAAAGCCAGGATTTCATCGCGGGAGGAGATTACGCCCCGCTCTTCGAGGCCGAGTCTCCCGAACCAGGGGATATCGTCGACTCCGCGGGAAATGTTCTGGGCAGCCATCGTGGCCTGCCCTTCTATACGATTGGCCAGCGGCGAGGAATTGGCATAAGCTTCGGGCCGATGCCTCTCTATGTCCTCGGACTGGACGCTAAGAGGAATAGAGTCATCGTGGGGCCCAACGCCGGCCTTTTTTCCTCTGGACTGAGCTGCGCCAATTTCCGCTTCCAGGATCCCAGCATGGCGGGGGCAAATGTCAGGGGGCTTGCGAAGATCCGGCAGAACCATAGGCCGGTAGGTTGTACCGTTTCGGTTTCCGGAGAGGCGGTTCTCGCCGAATTCGATATCGCCCAACGGGCTGTGGCCCCTGGCCAATCCTTCGTGCTTTATTCAGATGACGGGTTGGTACTCGGCGGCGGTATCATCGACGGAGCCGTGCCTGCGGAATAAGGTTGCCTCCAAGCCGGGCTTTGCCCGTTTCATGGTTTCCTTTGGCTGTTGACGCGAAGGCGACGCAATGAGTACTATTCTATCTGCGATAGGGGGTGCACCGGTTTCGACTCGTGCGGTCCGTGTCGCGCGTTGCAGGTGGAGACGCCGACCTCCTAACATTCGGCAAAACTTTTACTTGCCAACAACAACGGCAACCTCGCTCTCGCCGCGTAAGTAGCGTAGAACGACGGACGCCCCGAAGCGCCGCTCTGAGCGTCGGGAACGTCTGGAACTGACCAGGGCTCACTTTCCGCGCAGCCCGGGGCGCGGGAAGGAAAACAAACCGGAATAGGAACTGGGGGAGAGCGCCGTTCCGCGCCCCCTCTTTCGACAACACAAAAGGACGGACAAACCTGTAGATGCGCGCGGCGCGCGTTCGAGGACGGGGGTTCAATTCCCCCCACCTCCACTTTCCTTCCAACCTTCCCCTCTTTTCAAGGAGTACACATGCTAGGCTCGATATGCGTATTCTGCGGCTCTTCCGAAGGCGCCTCGCCCCTCTATGGCCGCATCGCGGCAGATCTGGGAACGCTGATAGCCCGCAGAGGCATCACGCTCGTCTATGGCGGTGGCAATGTGGGAACAATGGGGATACTCGCCGAGGCAGCCATGAAAATAGGCGGGAAGGTGATCGGCATTATTCCGGTGCGGCTCTATGAAATGGTCGAGCACATGGAACTGTCCGAACTGCTCATCGTCAAGGATATGCATGAGAGAAAAGCGCTGATGCAGGAAAAGGCCGATGCCTTCATCGCGCTTCCGGGCGGTATTGGCACTATGGAAGAGCTCTTCGAGGTTTGGGCTTGGCGCTATATCGGATACCATTCGAAGCCGGTCGGACTTTTGAACGCTGGCGGCTTTTACGATGACCTCTTGAAATTACTCTCCAGAATGACGTCGGAGGGCTTCCTGAAGGCATCCATGCTCGAAGACCTGTGCGTAGCGGACTCGGCGAACGAGATGCTCGACGCGATGGAAAAAAAGGCTGCCGAGGCTGCCATGCCCATTCTGAAAAAGCCGGAACGGCGACAAAACAAAGCCTAAAGAAAGCAAAGACCCCTTATTTTGTCTTCATGTATTTCTTGATGAGCCCCAGTTTCAGTTCCCGCAATTTTGTGGATACCGAGACTTTATAGAGATGCGGATTGAGCTGGCGCAGATAGGTCGTATCAAAGGAGGCCAGCCTTCCCGCGAAGTGGTCCTGGCTTTCTTTCAGACTAGGGATATTTTCAAGCTTGCGGCCCTTTTCCATTACCTTCGAAAGAAGAGGCTCTACTTTGACAGGCACAATGTTAAGGCGCCGGTAATCCCCTGAAGGGTGATTCGCAACGATCTCCATTCCCGGCTCCGGTTTTTCATCGCCTAGAGTGATGATATCGAGCCTGGCGGTATCGCACTCCCCGAAGAGCCTAAACACATTTTTCCTGCCTGGGTTCGTCGACTTTTCCGGATTGTCCGAAACCTTCATCACGGCCTTTTCCGACGCGCCGCTCTGCATGGCCGCCAGCTTATACACTCCCGTAAACGCCGCGTCGTCGCCGCCCGTCACCAGCTTCGTGCCGACGCCCCATACATCGATGGGCGCGTTCGAGGCGATGAGGTGTTCGATGATGGCTTCGTCGAGCTCATTCGAGACGACAATCGTTGCATCGGGGAAGCCCGCATCGTCCAATCGCTCGCGGACCTTTCTTGAAAGGTAATCAATGTCTCCCGAATCGAGCCTGACGCCGAATGAATAGCCCTTCGCCTCGAGATCTTTTCCAACGGCTATAGCGTTGGTGATGCCCGACTCGAGGGTGTTGTAGGTATCGATGAGGAAGGTGGCTCCCTTGGGATAGATTTCCGCATACGCCTTGAAAGCTTCGAGCTCGGAAGCGTACGACATCACCCAGGAATGGGCCATCGTCCCAAGAACGGGAAGATTATAAAGCTTCCCGGCGAGCGTGTTCGAAGTGCCATAGGCACCGCCTATGAAGGAAGCCCGCGTCGCAGAGAGCGCTCCATCGGAACCTTGGGCCCGGCGAAGGCCAAACTCCATAATCTTTCCCTTTTGCGATGCCAGCCAAATGCGGGCCGATTTCGTGGCGATAAGGCTTTGAAAGTTGAGCGTGTTCAGGACAAGGCCTTCCACGATCTGGGCTTGGACGAGATCGCCCTCGACTCTTACGATCGGCTCCTGCGGAAAAATCAGCTCGCCCTCTTTGGCGGAAAGAAGGTCGCCGCTGAACTTGAAATTCCCGAGGTAGTCGAGAAAGCCTTTTTCGAACATATCGAGGGTCTCAAGATATGCTAGGTCATCCTGCGAAAAGTGAAAATTCTCGAGGGCTTCGAGCAGGGTGCCCAAACCGGCGAAAACAGAATAGCCGCCGGAAAATGGGTGCCGCCGGAAAAAATAATCGAACACGACGCGATGTTCGTTGATGCCCCGCTTCCAATACCCTTGAGCCATCGTGAGTTCGTAGAAATCGGTGAAAAGCGCGCTGTTGACGATATTGTTCATCGGATTATCTCTTTCAGCGCGAGCATGTGGCATCCTGCGCTTCTCATGGCATCGACGGCTTTTTCGGCGTCGCCGGGGTAAGCGTCAACACCCCTAATCCCTTCCTTGACTACGGCCACATCCAGTCCCAGCTTGCGCCCATCGAGGGCGGTCGCTTTCACGCAATAATCGGTGGCGAGGCCCACGACCACGATTGATTGGATTCCCTGTTCCTGGATCCACCCCGCAAGCCCGGTGGGCGTAATTCCATCATTTTCAAAAAAGGCGGAGTAACTATCCAAATCACGGTTCGCGCCTTTGCGGAGCACCAATCTGGCAAGCTCCGTCCTGAGCTTTGGATGAAAATTTGCTCCCTCGGAACCAGCCACGCAATGGTCAGGCCAGAGTATCCTTGGCGGTGTCGTGCTTTCATCGAGAGAATATGGTGGTCTGCCTGTCGTTGACGCGAACGATACATGTCTTAGCGGATGCCAATCCTGCGTGAGAATGGAAAGTGGAAGTTTTTCAAGCAGGACATTGGCGACGGAAACGACTTCATCGCCGCGGGGAACCGCGAGCGCGCCACCGGGGCAGAAATCATTCTGGACATCCACGACGATCAAAGCCGAACGCATACACACAACCTCGTCCGCTACGTGATATGAAGTACTATACTCGCAAACGTGATTTTCGGAAAGCCATCCCTTTTCAGCCGACTCATCCCGTCCATAAAGAAAACTCGACTGCTATGCATGGAAATTCATTGGGCACCGCGCCAAGGGCATAGCCTCCTTCAGGGCTTTTAAGGGCAAGCGCAATATCCAACCGTGAAGATGCGCGAAAGGCCTGAAATATCCTAAAGGATGCGGAGAATCCTGTTTGACTTTCGCTCCAATCGGCTCGTATAGCGCCGGCTAGGCTTCCGCGTTGGAGGACCCGGCCAGTGGCCGCGGTTCTCCAACTTAAACCGCATTGAAGGTCGATCGAGCGCGGTTTAAGACCATCGGCCGCAAAATTGTCGATCTGCCATACTTTGTCTATGCTTTCGGACTCTTCAGGACTTCCGAGCTTCTCATCCTCATCGGCCGAGGCATCCTCTCTCGAAAAAGCGATTTTGAAGGATGCGTTGATGGAAAACAACGACGCCTTATCTGCCGATTCAGCATATCCGAAGGCGAATGACGCGCTGCGAAAGCCCTGTGGATCGGCGAGCGCCTGCGCCGATAGGAAATATGATAAGATTCTTAGTTCCCAAGAACCCTTGGCTATATCCGTCCTCCAAAGCCAAAGCAGGGTTTGGAGTGGCGAAAGGCTCTCGTTTCGCAAAAATCTTCCGCTCCAGGAGGATTCATTCTCCGGCAATGAGTAGAGCAATGCCCTCATAGCGAAGGTGAGCGGACCACGCTCGAGGCTGACCTTCAAATCGGCAAAACAATCGTAAGGAGAAGATTTACCGCTAATCGTTCGGTACGCTTGGCTGGAACCGCCGAGAAAAACACTAGCGCCGACTACCGCCGGATGCGCTGATTGCCCCCAGCCAAGCTTAAGATCGCGCGTGGCAATTTCAATCGCGAACGCTATCCCCGGGCTCTCGAAATAGCCGGCGCTGCCGGAGAGCCACGCCCCCGCGCCAAGCTTCTCCACCGAATAGGTCGCGGCCGATGCGAGAGTAAACAACAAGGAACCAGGGCAGAATGAAGTGCCGGCTCGCCAGCCTTCGCCCAATTCTTCGCGCGGGGCATCAGCGATACCCGCCGCAAAGGCCAAAGAACTGGAGACTCCCTTTACCGCAATTTCCATGCCGCCGAAGCGAAACGTGGTTTGAAGCGCGCTGCTGACCGCGGATCGGTTTTCCTGATCGGCGCCATTTCCCGGTTCAGCAATCGTGATAAAACGAAGCCATTTCGTTCCCAGGGCAAAAAGCAAGGAATTCCCTAGGACACCATCCTCCCTCGACCAGGGAGCGCTCTTAAGAACGAGAATGCGCGCATTCGGTTTCGACTTGAGCGCCAGCCAGTCATTCATTTTCCCATTGCCGATAAATGCCAGGCAATCCTTGGCATCCAGCAGCGCGAATGAGCTGCCCAGGGCCGGCTTCGACATAGCGGTCGAGGTACCGGCCGCCGCTGCGAAATCGCTTTCATGCGAAAAGTCAAAGAGCGCCCTCGCTTCATTCCCCTCTATCGCGATACTTGCCTTCGCTTCACTCCGTGGTAAGGCTTCCGCGAAAGCGCAGGCAGAGGCGAGCGCCAATATCAGCCACAATCTTTTCACACAGAAGTAACGTCAGGCTGGTATCAACTCACTTCAGCAAATATGTATTGACGTTAGCTTTTAAATATATTATTTTTTGAATATATACGAATCACTTGGAGGCGATCATGTCCGTAACCCTATATTCAACCCCGAGCTGCGCTTATTGCAGGCTGGCAAAAGATTATTTCAAGTCGAACGGAGTTCCGTTCACTGAATATAATGTCGCTTCCGACCAGCGCAAGGCGGAAGAAATGGTGAGAAAATCGGGACAGATGGGCGTTCCCGTCATCGATATAAACGGAAAAGTGATCATCGGGTTCAACAAGCCTGAAATCGAACGAGCCTTGCGCCATTGATAAATAGCTGATTCCATTATCTTCGTCCATAGGAAGGCGGCGACACAGCGATGAACGTTGCCGCTCTCCCGCTTTTGCTTTATGATGCTCCTTGGCCGCTGAGCTCACCATATGGCGCCCGGGAGCACCCAATGAATCAGGATCAAGTAAAATCCATGCTGCTCGAAGTGGAGGAATGTCCTACCTCCTTCTCCCTTGTCTTTTCGGGCAAAGCAAACAAAAAGGTCAACGGTCTGTATAAACCGGAGACGGCTGAAATCGTACTTCACAACAAGAATTTCGATTCGGACAATCAGCTGCTCTACACGGCCCTCCACGAATACGCCCATCATCTTCACCACGCGCGACGTGGCGGCCTGCAGCAAGCCCGGCCGCATACCCAAGAGTTTTGGGCGATCTTCCATAGCTTGGTACAGAAGGCCCAGGCCAAGGGTTTCTATAAAAACGTTTTTGAGACCGAGCCCGAATTTGTGGAACTCACAAAAACCATCAAGGAAAATTGCCTTCTCGCCAATGGCGAAATCATGCTGGAATTCGGCAGACTCTTGGCGCAAGCATCCGATCTGTGCAGACATCACCGTGCCCGCTTCGAGGACTACATAGAGCGCGTTTTAGGCGTTCCCAGGGCGACGGCGACAGCAGCGGTTGCCGCCAGGCAGATTGGGCTCGATCCAAGCATGGGCTGGGACAGCCTGCGCTTCGTTTCAGGAATCCATGATCCCGGCGAGCGGACCAAGGCGATCGAAGCTCTTTCCTCCGGGGCAAGTCCCACCTCGGTGAAAGGAATGCTCAAGACCGCCGATGATCAGGATGATCCCGCGGATAGGCTTCTCAAGGAAAAAAACCGAATCGAAAAAACGATCCGCAATTTATCGGAGCGACTCGAGGAAATCGAAAAAAAACTCTCGGAGATTTAAGCCGCTCCTCACCCCAGCTTGAAGCAGATCGGGACGAGGAAGGGGACGATAAGGGAAAGCAAAGCTCCCGACATGAAGCTGATTGGGACGATCCACGGACCGGCTGATTGCTCGATGAGGGGCAGGGTTACGTCCATGGCGGTCGCCCCGCCGACGCTGACAGCCATTGCGGGTACGCTGCTTCTCCCCAAGAAGGGGATCAGCAAGAGTGCCAAGCTTTCCCTGAACATATTGGCAAGAAACGACACGGAACCGAGTGTTGGATCTCCCAGGTTCGAGATGAGGACGCCGGAAAGGCTGTACCATCCAAAACCTCCCGCCAATGCCATGGCCTTGCCCGCGGAGAGGGAGAAAAGGGGAACAAGGACAAGACTTGAGGCGAGAGTCCCAACGATCGTGGCCAGAGGGACAGCGATCGCGGCAGGGCTCGCAAGCGCTTTCCGCAGGCTCGTCCCCGACTGGACGAATTGCGTTCCTATAAAAAACAAAAGAGCATCCAACGTCCATGAAGTGATTTTCCCCGTGTCGAAGGAAGCGGATGGCGTGACAATGCCAACCATGAGCCCCGCTACGACGAAAGCGAGCAGTTTTAGCGGCGCCTTCATGTGAGCGGCAAAGCCGCGCAATTTCTCCCGCGTCGGCCAAGGCTCGTTGCGATTTGGCCCCCTCCCCTCTAGCGGCTTTCTTTTCAGCCCAGGGATAAAGAAACTGGCGCCGAAGACCGCGAGACAACTGCCAATCACCGCCAGAAGCGCCGTCGCGAAAGCGAGCAGGCCCATGGTTCCGATATTCTTATAAAGCTCCGGGCTATTTCCAATCCTGAACCCCATGCTCAGGAGAAGCGCCCACAGCACATAACGAACGATCGCGTCCACAACGTGATTCTTCGGCGCCCATCGAATCTTCGCCAAAACCATTCCCCCGGCGAGAAAAGCGAGGAGTAGCGCTATATCGAACAAACCGCTCATTCCGCCAACCATATCCAAAAATCGGATGCTTGACCAGCGATGATTCTTGACAGTCTTCGCCACACTCCGGACAATGCTTGCCAGAGGATCCAGGTGAGACAATTCGACGCGACAATTCTGATAAACCGCGAAATATCCCCATCGTGGAAAGTCTTGGGTTTGGCATGGCCCGTGGAAGCGGGGCGGCCCAAACCCGGCCAGTTTTTCACGTTCAGGCCGAAAGCCATGGAGCCGGGTGATGCGGGGCTTCTGCGCAGGCCGCTTGCTTTCGCCGCATTCGATGGCACATCCGCCTTCGCCCTCTATCAAGTCAGGGGAAGCGGTACCAAGGCGCTTTCCGCCGCACGCGAGGGTTCGACCCTTGATGTCATCGGTGCGCTCGGCAATATTTTCCAGCTTCCGCTCGATGAGGAAAAGCCCTTTCTCTTGGGTGGCGGCATAGGGATAGGGCCCCTCCTCTTTCTCCACGCCACCATTTCCGCCATGAACCGCCCGCTCGACCTTTTGCCTTCCCTTCTCTTGGGCTTTCGTTCCGCCGCCATTGTGCCGGAATTTTCGACAGCGCTCAAAATTCCGCCTGCGCTTGCTGCAGGTTGCCGAGTTGGTCTTGAATCGCTTTCGAAAAGCTTGTCCCTTGCGAAAATCGCCACCGACGACGGGACGAGTGGTTTTGCCGGTACCGTGCTGGATGCCCTTGGCGCGGAGCTGGCCGCGGGGAGCGCGGCCGGCGCTTTCAGGCGACATTATTACGCCTGCGGCCCCGGCCCGATGTTGGCTGCCCTCGATGCTCTATCGCGCGCCGAGGGCGTCGCGGCGCACATTTCCGTCGAGCAATGGATGGCTTGCGGCGTTGGCGCTTGCTATGGCTGTGTCCTGCCCGCCGCCAAGGGCGGGTACCTTCGCGCCTGCGCTGACGGTCCTGTGTTCAAAGGGGGCGAGATCAAATGGTAGAAGTGCGCATGGAGCCGGATCTCAGCGTCATAGTAGGCCCTCTCATCCTGCCCAATCCCGTGGGCGTTGCCTCGGGAACATTCGGATATGGCCAGGAATATAGTGAACTCGTCGACATCAACAAGCTGGGTGCCCTCTATACGAAAGCGGTCACCCTCGAACCGCGAGAAGGCAACCCGCCTCCCCGGCTGACGGAAACGCCCCATGGCCTCATCAATTCCATAGGCCTGGCCAATCCCGGACTCGATGCGTTTCTGCGGGAAAAGCTTCCCTACCTCCGGACATTGGCATGCAGGATTATCGTCAATGTCGCGGGTTCGACCGAGGATGACTATATCGCTGTCGTGGAAGGACTTGAATCGGCGCTCAGCCTCAGATCGCCAAGCGGACGATCAGGTGTCGATGGCTATGAAATAAACGTTTCCTGCCCCAACGTTGCCCATGGCGGCATGTCGTTCGGTACCGATCCCCGTCTCATTGAGCGCCTCACGGCGCGCCTGCGGCGCATCACCAGCCGCGCCTTGATCGTAAAGCTGAGTCCCAATGTGACGGATATCGCGGAAGTGGCCAAAGCCGCCGAAGGAGGAGGAGCGGACGCGGTCTCTTGCATCAATACCCTTGTCGGAATGGCGATCGACACGGAACGATGCCGACCCCTCATAGCGAGAGGAACCGGTGGACTTTCGGGTCCCGCCATTCGCCCCATCGGCGTCGCCTGCACGTGGAAAGTCGCGCGCGCTGTTTCCATCCCCGTCATAGGCCTAGGCGGCATCGCCACCGCTGCGGATGCGCTTGAATATTTTCTTGCCGGTGCCGTCGCCATTCAGGTCGGTACCGCCCTCTTCGCGGATCCGCGCGCGCCGCTCGCCATTCTCGATGGCATACGCGAATGGATGAGGAGAAAGGGCGTTTCTCGTACGAAGGACATCGCGGCCCTGCTCGATAGCTAATTAGCCAATGTAGCTTATTTAACGAAAAACTAACCATCCTCACACGAAAATCTCTATGCTTTCAGCCATATTCGTTATCGATGAATGAAGAATACGATCTGCAATTCGCTTCCGACCATATCGCGCTCTCCTCAAAGAATTTAGATGTCATCTACGCTGACGGCCTTACCGCGGTGAAAAAACTCTCCATTTCCTTTCCAAGAAAGGCAGTAACCGCAATCATCGGTCCCTCTGGCTGTGGAAAAAGCACGGCGCTTCGGGCCTTCAACAGAATGAATGAACTCATTCCTGGCACGACGACAAGGGGCGAAGTGCTCTTCCATGCCAAGAACATTTACAGCCCTTCAGTCGATCCCGTCGCCGTTCGGCGCCATATCGGCATGGTCTTCCAGAAGCCGAATCCCTTCCCGAAAAGCATCCATGAAAATATCGCCTGGGCGGCCAGAATCCATGGCCACAAAGGCAACTGCGACGATATCGTGGAATCCAGCCTTAAAGGCGCCGCCTTGTGGGATGAAGTGAAGGACAAGCTGAGGAATAGCGCTCTCTCGCTTTCGGGAGGACAGCAACAACGCCTTTGCATCGCGAGGGCTCTCGCGTTGAAGCCCGAGATCATTCTCATGGATGAGCCAACGAGCGCTCTCGACCCGATATCCACCGCGAGCATCGAGAACCTCATCACTGACCTGAAAAAGGACTTTACCATTATTATTGTGACTCACAACATGCAGCAAGCCGGTAGAATTTCCGACATGACGGCCTTCATGCTGCTCGGCGATCTGATAGAATACACATCGACGAAAAAGCTCTTCGTCCACCCTGAGGACGAAAGGACCGAACGCTACATCACGGGCCGGTTCGGTTGAGCCAAAGCGAAGACGATGCGCGATTCGGAGGAGAGAGAATGCAAAGCATCAACTACGGGCAGAGCATAGCCCGTATCGACGAATTATTCCTGTCCATGGCCTCTAGCGTGGAAAACGCCGTGCGCAAGGCCAGCCATGCCATGAAGACCCAGGATCAGGAATTGGCGAAGGAAGTAAAGAAAGGCGATTTCATGATCGACGGCCTTCAGCAAGCCATTGAAGATATCGTTGTTGAAACCATAGCCACCCAGCAGCCGGTGGCTTCGGATTTGAGGCAGCTTATGTCGGCGACGAAACTAGCCTCCGATTTCGAGCGGGCGGGAGATTATGCCGTCCACCTTGCTAAAGGCACGAAGTTTTTCGTCAATGAGCCGGCATGGAGACAGCTTGAAGAGCTTGAGGCGATGGCGGAAGCCGGATGTGTCATGATACGGCAAACGGCGAAAGCCTATGTGGGCAGGGATGCGGCCCTCGCTCGAAGCACGGCGGCCCTCGACGATGCCATCGACCATACCCATAAGGCGCTTCTCAAGGAAGTTTTGATCTTCCTCCGCGATCACCCGGGACAAGCTGAGCAGGCATCAAAAATAATGACGATTTCTGGATACCTTGAGCGTCTTGGCGATCACATGACCAATGCTTGCGAAGCTATCGTATTCATGGTAGAAGGGATCCATACCGAGCTAAATGAATAAGGAGACGCGAAAATGGATGAAATTCTGATCGTCGAGGATGATCAGGATATCGCTGATTTGCTCGCTCTCGCGCTCGGAAAGGAAGGCTGGAAGAGTCGCCACGCAGCCGACGCGGAGGCTGCTTTGGCAGCGCTGCGACAAGCCAACTTCTCTGCCTGCATTCTCGACTTGATGCTCCCGGGCATGGATGGCCTTTCTTTCCTAAAAGTAATCAGATCCATGAGCATTCTCAACGCGATGCCTGTCATAATCGCTTCCGCCCGCGATGATGAAGCCGATATCATATCAGGCCTGGAGCTTGGGGCTGACGATTACCTGCCCAAACCCTTTAGTCCCAAGGTCATGACCGCCAGATTGCGCGCTGTCCTCAGGCGAACAAGGAGCTCCGGCGCAGGGAAGGGATCCGGAGAGGGAATTCTCGAGCGTAGCGGCATCATCCTCGATCCTTCCCGCCACGAGACCAAGGTTGGAGGCATCGCGATAGAACTCTCCGCCACGGAATTCGCCATTCTCGCACTATTCATGCGTGAACCGGGAAGGGTCTTTACGAGGGAACAGATCATCGATTTCGTAAAAGGCCCCGACTATCCAGTTACCGACCGGGCAATCGATGTGCACATCCTTTCGATTCGCAGAAAACTCGGTGAAGCGGGTGCCCTTGTGGAGACGGTGAGAGGTATTGGGTACCGGCTAAAGGATGAGGCGTGAGACCAAGCCTTTTCCGAAGGAATCTGGCGCTTATCGCGTTGGCTATTTCAGCCACGACCCTAGCCTTCACCCTGCTGGCCATTAGGGTTACCGATCTCCTTTCCATAGAATCAAGTTCCTCGGTTCTCCTGAAAACAGCGCTTCTCGCGTCCAACGATTTCAGTCTCATCGCGCAACAAGCAGGCCAGCTCAATCCCAGCGATGAAGCCTCCCGACGCGGCCTCGCGATTACCGAAATCGCTCGACTTACAGGCTATAGGGTGACAATCATAGAGCTGGATGGAACTGTCCTGGCTGATTCGTCGGCCGATCCCGCATCGATGGAAAATCACGGCAGCCGGCCCGAAGTCACAAAAGCCATAGCCGGACTGCCCTCTTCATCGGTTCGGAGATCCGCCACTACCCAATCCCGAACGCTTTACGCCGCAGTGCGCATGGGAAGCCCTGAATCCAGAGTCTTTAGGCTGGCGATGTCCTTACCTCCGACTTTTGGTCGCCTCGCCGAAGCCCAGTGGATCTTTATTCTTCCCCTCCTTTTCGTCGCCGCGCTTTCGCTCATCATCAGCGTGGCCATCAATCGACAAATCGCCGCCCCCATCAACTACATCATCGACAAAGCCGAGGCGTATGCCAAAGGTTCCCCCGCTCCAGCGACTCGCCGCGCTTCCCTTCCCGTCGAACTCAGCATGCTCGATGAATCCCTCGACGATATGGTGGAAAAAATAAAGCGGCGCACCACGGATGCGGAAGAGTTGGGGAAGCGCAATGCCTCCATTCTGGAAGCCGCCGGCGAAGGAGTAATCGCCGTGGATTCTTCTCTAAGGATTTTGGAGGCCAACTCGGCGGCCGCTAAGCTATTCGGGATAAGCAGAGAGGAAATGACGGGCAAGACGGTGCTCGAAGCTCTTGACAGCAGCGAAGTCGCCGAAATTTTCAAGGAAAGCTTCGACAAATCCAAGGAACTCTTCAGGGATCTGCGTTTGATCAGGCATGGCGAACGGCATATCAAGGTGCATACGACCGTCTCGGGCGAAGGGCGCAGCTCAGGTATCGTCGCGGTTTTCAGCGACATCACGGAACTGAAGCGGCTTGAGGCAGTAAGAAAAGATTTTGTCGCCAACGTTTCCCATGAATTGAGAACGCCTATCCAGATCATCAGAGGCTACGCGGAAATTCTTCTCAGCGAAGACAGCAGCTCCGAAGCCGTGAAAAAATATCTGGGCCTTATCGACAAGAACGCCCAGCGCATGGAACGTATCGTGGCCGATTTGCTCTCCCTAGCGAGGCTTGAAAACGATCCTGCGTCCTGGCTAACTGTTGAATCCTTTCTGCTTCTTGCGGCGGTCGAGGATGCCATCGCGGCAGTTGCGCCGCGAGCCGCCGCGAAACACATCGCCATTTCCCTTTCATGCCCCAAAAACCTCTCATGCGTCGCCAATGCCGGGCTGATTGAGCAGGCAATCGTCAATCTGCTCGATAATGCCGTTAATTATTCACCCGATGGTTCGAACGTTTCCGTCTCGGCGGATACCATTGGCAACAACATCGAAATATGCGTCGCGGACAGGGGGATTGGTATTCCCTCCGCTGATCTGGCTCACATTTTCGAGCGATTCTACAGAGTCGACAAATCGCGCAGCAAGCAGACGGGAGGCACAGGACTGGGCCTTGCGATCGTACGTCACATCGCCTCGATTCACGGTGGGGAAGTCCGCGCCGAAAGCTATAGCGGTGAGGGCTCAAAATTCACTATTTCCCTTCCCTCGCAAGGCCCCTTGAGCATCAAGCCTGTTGCTGCGGGCTGAGCCTTCGCCAAGGGAAATCCTCTGCGATACCACCTCCTCATCGCTTACATTGACAATAAGCCATTCACTATCGCTGAAAAACTTGAAAATTCCCGCCGGGAGCATCGCCACGCTTCCTTTTTCGCGTCGCTCGATGACGCAATGCGGACTTTCCGGCCACCATTCCGCATCGCTCGGAAGTAACAACTCCCTTGTGGGTTTAGGAAAAAGACTTATGCGAAAGTTGCCTTCCAGCAAGGCCAAGGCGGCCTTCCACGGCGGCAGCGTCCATGGATCCCGACCAATGCTGTCTGGTAGTGCCGCAAGCTTTTCGATCGGGTATATCCATGGGTCCCGGCCGGCCGCTTCCAAGACATCAGCCACCGCAGCAGCGTATCCGGACGGAAAATTCAGCCGCATCCGATCGGGTTTTTTCGATGGCATTTCGTTTTCGGGTTCCTCGACATCAAATGGATAGAGGCCTCCCGCCTGACTGAGGATTGTGGACCCACAGCGCGGCAGGGCGCGTATCGCCTCCCTTCCGCCGCGCCGCAGGCGTATGGACAATGTCTGGTCTTCAGCCACCATGGCGAGACGCTCATTTCCTTCTTCATCCATCCAGCGCAACTCATAGGTGAGGGCATCAAGACTCAGCCAGGCGGCTGGTCGCCGGGGCATCTCGAGAATGATATCGTGGATGAAAAAGCAATCGAGCCCGCATGAGCAGAAAACAAGCAGCAGCCATGCCACGAAAAGACAGCGATTAAGGCCTTTCACTCAGGAACCCCAACCCTGCAACGCGGAAAAGCCGATCTTGCGATTCACTGCTTGGAGAAAAGCCTCTTTCGCCACAGCGCGAGCATAGTCCTGACCGGTTCCGAAGCCCAATCCGGGTAGGTCCATGGCAATGCGTGGAATTGCTTTCTTTCAAAAATGAGCGTCAATTCGGCGAAAATTCCATCGCTCAGGGCAATTCGATGGGCCCTGTCTTTTGTCGTCGCCAGCACAAACCTGCCCGGCGCGAGAAGCCCCGGATCCAGGTTAATTCGCCTTTTTTCGCCCGCCGCAAATCGGGCTTCAATCGCGTTCGTTATGGTTTTTATAGTGGCCAATTCCGAAGGATCCACCAATTCCCGGAATTCCATGTAGTAACGCCAGATCGGCGACCCCATTTCGGAAACGTAATAATCGGTCCATCTGAATTCTTCCTTGACGGTCACGCGCTCTACCGGGCCAAAACATTCGCTCAACGCCAGCATGACTTCCTCATCAGCGAAGGCATCGCTCAAGAGGACGCCGATCACGAGAATTTCCCCGCCAAACGCTTTGCCTGTTCCCATACTGTTGCCTTCCCCGCCATTTTATCGCATACTCGACCACGATGAAAACCAAACTATTCGCCGCGATTCTGGTATTCGTCCTCGCCTTGTCGGCCGTCTCGGCTGAAACCGCCCCACCCGAAGAGTTCGTGACGGTATTTGGCGATACTATGCCAGAATTCGATCCCCATCGTTCTATCTATTCGACCGAAGCCCAGATTTTCACCGCGCTGTACGAAGGACTTTTTTCCTACGATCCCACGACGCTCGAGCCTTTGGCCGCCGCCTCCTCCGCGTGGAAAAAAAGCAAAGATGGCATGACCTATACCTTTGAGATAAGGTCCAACGCGAAGTGGTCCGACGGAAGTCCCCTTCTCGCTTCCGATTTCAGGAACGCCTGGATGAGGCTCCTCGATCTCAACGCCCAGTATGCGGCCTTCTTCGATGTCATCGTCGGAGCCAAAGAATACCGGCTGAAAAAGAACAGCGATCCCGCGAGCGTAGGTATATCCGCGTCGGCAGACAAGACCCTCGTGGTGACCTTGAACCGTCCAACGGCCTATTTCACGCGGCTCCTCTGCCATCACGCCTTCGCGCCCATTCACCCCTCGATGCTGAACGTGGAATCCTGGGAAGCCCGTATCCCCTATCCCGTCAATGGCCCCTACAAGTTCAGCTCCTTCAAGGAAGGGAAGCTCGTCCTTGAAAGGAATTCCTTCTACTGGGATAAAAACGCCGTTTCCATTCCGCGACAAGTGATGCTTTTCGTCGGCGATGATGACGCGGCGTCCACCATGTTCAATAACGAAGAGGCGAATTGGCTCGCGGGACCTGGGAACTATGACACTATTCTGCTTGAGGCCGCCATCCAGGTCAACCCGATTTTTGGCACGCATTATTGGTATTTCGACTGCTCACAAACACCTTGGGACAACCCATCGGTGCGCAAGGCCCTGGCTCTCCTTCTCCCCTGGAAGGATATCCGCGATCCGGCAAAATATACTGCCCCCGCAACAACGCTCATCCTGCCTCTGCCTGGCTATAGCAAGGCGAAGGGAATTGAAAGCCAAGACAATGCAGAAGCTCTGAAACTGCTGGAGTCGGCTGGCTATCCGGCAGGCGCGGGCTTGCCTGAAATGAAGATTTATTTCGCGGAAGGAAAGGACAGCAGGCGCATAGCTTCTCTTTTCCAGACGGCATGGAAGGTCCTCCCCTCGCTAAAAGTGACGCTTGTGCCGCTCAGCCCGGGGAAATATTACGACTCGATCGCCGGAGAAGGCAAATTGGCGGGCATTACCCTCGCCCATACGACATGGATAGGCGATTTCGCCGACCCGGAAGCCTTCCTGCAAATGTGGACGCCCGATTCGCCGCTCAACGATGCCCATTTCTCTGATCCTGCCTTCGAGGATCTGCTCGCCAAATCCTACGCAAAGGATGCGGAAGAACGCATGAATCTGCTTGCCGAAGCCGAAACCCTCCTTCTCCAAACCGCGGTCGTCTTGCCTATCTATCACAGCTTCGCGGCGTCCGTCATCGATGTCGATTATATCGAAGGCTGGTATCAGAACGCGCTGGATATACATCCCTACAAGTACCTGAAATTCGGTACCCCGAGCGTACAGCCCAATGTCGCCAGCGCGGGAACCGCGGCATCACCGGCGCTGTGAAAGGCGGATCTCGCATGGATATCGGCGAAACGGGACAGCTGCTCAAAAATCTGGGGTTTCCGCTCCTGAAGGTACATTCCTCATATTCCCATCATGACTTCATAACGCCGGCCAGGCGAATTCTCGTCATCGGCCCAATGGGTTCAGGAAAGACCGAATTCACGGCGAGAGTCTGGCGTGACAGCAAGATCGCGCTCAAGAAGAAGGGAGATGCAGTCTCCCTCACCACAAAAGGAGCGGTCGACAGACGGGAAGTCTTCGTCGTGCGATCGAGCCTCGACAAATCGCGCTTTCCCGATTATCCCGATGACGCGTTGGCATTCAGGGGAGGCTACGAGCGCTGTGGCAATCACATTGGCGCCGCCATCGACTCCTTTCAGCTCGAGACACTTCTCGCCGACAACCCCGATGTGGGAACATGGATTGTCGATGAAGCGGCCTTTTTTGATGAAAGAATCGCTTACCTGATGGCCGATGAATCGCGGCATCGCGATCTCTGTTTCATTTGCCCGACACTCGTTCTCAATTTCCGAAGGGAGATTTTCAACCAGACGGCCAGACTTCTTCTGGAAAACGCCACGGATGTCTTTCCCCTCACCGCGTATTGCGAGCACGAAGATTGCCTGATGGATTCTCTCTATACCTACCGGTACTACCTCGTCGATGGAATGGAATGCCCAGCCCTCTACTTCGATCCCCTGATCATCATCGGAGGGGATAGGACGAAGTCCGATGGCAGGGAACCCAACTACTGCACACGCTGCGATGAACACCACTATCTTCCGGGAAAGGAATACACCTTCTTCACGCTCAAGCCCCTCGGCGAGCAGGCCGCGCGCGGCAATATCGCCCCCCTGTTAGCAGAACTCAACGCGCTTGCGGGCAATATCGGCGAATCGCGCCTGTATTCATCGCTGAAAAGCCGCTATGTCGACTGCGAGGTTCCCTGCCCAGTTCAGATGAACTCGCTCGCCGTCCCTTGCATTGCCGAGAGAGCCATAGCCTATCTCTACGCTGAGCAAAACCTTTTATCAGCTGACCAGGTGCTCTATCTGATTGAAGAATTGGCTCTGGATAAGGAGTATCTTTCAAGAAGGCTTTCGGACAACAGAAGGCCTTTGGAGCTCTAGCGCTCCTGGAGCGTTGGCACGATACCTATGCAAGTTCCGCTGAAGGATCTTCCCCGGTCGATATGGGCTCTCTTCGCCGTACGACTCGTTATTGCTATCGGCAATTTCGTATTTCCCTTCCTAACCCTCATTTTGACGGTCAGGCTTGGCTGGCCAGCCGACAAGACGGGCATTTTCCTCACGGCCATGCAGGCAGCCGCCCTGCCCGGCGTCTTGGTGGGAGGGAAGCTATCCG
>Ga0172379_10001748_pt1 | contig 41678 bp, 47 predicted proteins | sample GrowelOW334metaG_FD_119756 | JGI IMG/M metagenome (GOLD analysis project Ga0172379, IMG submission 119756) | Groundwater microbial communities from an aquifer near a municipal landfill in Southern Ontario, Canada - Groundwater well OW334 metaG | ecosystem: Environmental > Aquatic > Deep... | reverse complement strand
TGTTGGGTTTTTTCTGTTTTGTCTAGCAAGTAATCTTAACTCTTTCAGATATTTAAAATTACCTCTTTTTGTCATTGCCTCAATAGGACTAATATGTCTCATTATTTATTATAAGTAATTTAAATTACATTATAAATAATAAACCCCTCCTTTAAGTCAAAGGAGGGGTAGGGGTGGATTTTGAAAAAAAAGGAATAGTCTTTTAGCAGGGTGGGTTTTAAACTTTAGGAATTGGTTTTGATTTAAATTTCCTGACTCCGAAAATAATTCCAATAACTAACACTATAAATAGTAGTGGGGAAATTGGCCAGACGTAAAATGAAGTTTCATATGATTTAGCGTTGAGAGAGGAATCGAGAATAACAGTGACTTTATAGTGGCCGGGCCAAAAAGGTGGATTTATTTTACAAGTGGTTTGATCAGTACAAAAGATATCTCGACTGTGATGATTTAAAACATTGTCGGAATTTAGTTCTAATTCTTTAATAATTTGGTTGTTTTTAGTGATGGTGATTTTACCGTTGGTTTTGAAGAAAAAATCGGAATTATTTTTTATTTTTCCTTCAAAAGTGATGGATTGAAAAAAAATATCTTTGATTTTTGGAGAAATGGAAAAAGACTGAATTTCAGATGTTACTTTTGGATTTTCAGTGTCGGAGATAGTTAATAAAAGGTGGGAACCGATTTTGCCGCTGGCTTGGCTAAAATTATCTTTTGAAGTAGTAGTGGTGTTTTGGTCTTGAAGAACGAAAAAAGTGTAATAATTGTCGGAGAGGTTGATATCTGAATTAGTTTTGATTTTTAAAACTAATTGTTGTTTAGAATTGGCGGCTAAAGTAAAAGGTTGACCTAACTGAAGGTTGGAATTATTAAGGGAAAATTCAATGTTGGGGTTGCTGACGGCTTGATTATAATTAACAGAGCCGTTGGTGCCACTGGGAATCCAAGGCAATACCTCAGTGTTAAGGATAATCGATGAATCAGAATTATTGGTAATATCGTAGGCTTGGATAATAGTGATTCCTGGTTTTAAAACAAATTCGATTTGAGCTGGAGAGAGAGTGAGGTTAAAGTTGGGCATAGAGGTTTTAATATTTAGGGACGGCAATAAAATTAATAGAGTTTTCGTAAGTGCCGGCGGCTTGGAGAGGAGAAATATTTATTTTATAAGTGATGAGAGCGGAGTGATCTTTGACTCGAGTTGGTTCGGACATCAAGACTTTAGCGGTTTCTCCAGAAGAGTTGTCGGCAAATTGACGGAAGTAAGTGGAATTGGTGAAATAACTGGAAGTGCCATCACCGTTGGCATTAAAACCAAAACCGTATGTGGAATTACTAGTCCAGACACCAGAAACAGACTCAGAACAAGAACCAGAGTCACATTTAGTGTCGGGAATGGTATTACCAAGAGATTTTAGGGGATGATTAGCAATAGCAAGAATGTCGTATCCGTGTCCGGTTGGGGTGCTGATGGTTAAAGTATTGGTAACAGTTGAACCAATATTTGGAGTAAGGGAATTAAAATTTAAATTAGTATTACTGATTTCAAAAGACAGAGGAATACCACTTTCATAAAGGTATTGAAAACCGGCTTTAAGAATATAACCAGAGGTTTCGTATCGGCCGGGAGCATTTTGGCCGACAGTGTCAGTGAGACTGTAATTGGTGGAAGATTTTTTACCGGAAGTCATGTTGAAATTACCAAAATCAATGTGGTAACTATTGGAATCAAAAGTTTGAGCAAATGAGATGTTAGGTCGTAGAATATAGGTTATAGATAAGACGGTTAAAAAAATAAAAAGTTTTTTAGTTATCTGATTCATTGTCAATTGATGCAGTTAATTTTTCAGAAGAATGTAAAAGTGATTTAGCTGATTCTTTAATTTTATGAATTTTTTCTTTTTGAGTGGGAGTAAGAGGGGTTGATAATATTTCAGAGCTGGAATCTATAATTTGATAAAGGCCAGTTTTTAATTTAAGGGAATGCCAGAGTAAAACATCAGTTTCATCGTCGGTAATAATTTCTTCATTTTTTGTTTTTTCAGAAAATTGTTTACCCATGAACCAGGCCAGTGGAGTAATGAGTAAAAGGGAAGAAAGGGTAATAACAGAAGTAAAGGAATTAAGTGATTGTGATAGGATTAGAACTAGAAAAAGGGAATAAGTTAAAGTTGAAGATGAAGGATTTTGAAAAGCAATAATAAAAAGAAAGAAATAAATAAGAAAGAAAAAAGGAGAGTTGAGACCATTAGTAGAAAAAATAATGATATTGATTAAAAGAGCAACTAAATGGAGAGAGAAAGTTTTTTTAGTAAAGTAAAGAATTAAAATGGCGACAGAAGTAATGGCAATTAATTGAGGGGTGAAATAAAGGTAATTGGAGATGGAAAAAAGAAAGGAAAGAACAGAAACCAAAAAGAATAAAATAATACTAATTATTTGAGGCATTATTAATAGTATTAATCATTTGAAGACGAGTATCAAGTTTTAATAATTTTTAATAAAGAAGTTTTATTGTTGGTTAGTGGATTTGTTAAAGAAAATACAGAGTTTAAAAATAGTTGATGGACTATTGGTATTGGGTTTTTTGTTGGTTATTTTAGGAATCGGGATAAATTTTAGGGATCAATTTATGGAGAAGGGGAAAACTGAAATAGTGTCCAATAATATTGGGTCAACGGAGAAAAATGATACACAAGTTAACAATGAGGTAATGATTGATATATCGGGTGAGGTGATAAAACCGGGGGTTTATAAGTTAGAGAAGGGAGCAATACTGGATGATGCAATAGTGATGGCGGGAGGTTTAGGAGATAATGCCAATTTAAGCTGGATAGATAAAAATTTAAATAGAGCGGAAAAACTTTATGATGGCCAAAAAATTTATATTCCAAATGTGGTGGAGGATGGAACGGTAGTTTTGGGGGTGAGTACGACAAAAAACATAATTAGAATTAACACGGCAAGTTTGGAAGATTTAGATTTATTGAACGGAGTGGGTCCATCGATTGCTCAAAGAATTATTGATTATCGGACTGAAGTGGGCGGATTTAAAAGTATTGAAGAAATTAAATTGGTGCCGGGAATTGGGGACAAGATGTTTGAAAAAATAAAGAATGACATTCAGTTGTGAAAAGCCCTCCCTGTCAAGGGAGGGTGGTCGAAGACCGGGTGGGTTTGTCATCTGGATTTTAATATTTTTGATATGTTTTTTGATTTATAAGTTTATAGATAAGGATAGTTTGATTGGGGTGATTTTTAAAAATTTGCCGCCGAGAGAGGCGGCGTTAATGGCGGGGATGGTGTTTGGTGATCAGAATAATTTTGATAAAAATATGATTTCAAGTTTTAGGGATAGTGGTGTGATTCATATTATGGTGGTGAGTGGAACTAATATTATTTTAGTTTTTCGAGGACTAGTGGAGAGATTGGCGAGTTGGGTGGGTAGAAAGAAAGCGATTATTTTTGGGTTTGGAATGATTTTGATTTATATGAATTGGGTGGGATTTGAAATACCAGCGGTAAGAGCTTTTTTATTAATGAGTTTATTTTATTGGGCTCAACTATTGGGAAGAAAATTTGATTTAGGGCGGGCCATAATTTTAATAATTTTAATTATGGTTTTGGCTGATTATCGGGTGTTGTTTAGTGCCAGTTTTTATTTGAGTTTTGTGGCGTTTGGAGCGGTGGTTTTAAATTTTCAAAAAGAAAGAAAGTGGTGGAGTGATTTATGGAATTCATTTTGGGTGAGCTTATGGCTGTTGCCAATTTTAGTAATGCTATTTGGAAAAATGAGTTTAGTGGCGCCAATAACTAATTTTTTCATTTTATTTTTGATAGAGATAATCACAATATTGGGGATATTGGGAGGTGTGTTGGGATTGATAGTGCCGGTTTTGGGAAAGATAATTTTGTGGCTGAGTTTTCCTTTGTTGAAGTACATACTATTAATAGTAGAGGGATTGGGGAGTTTGTCTTGGGCGAGTGTGGAAATAAAATTTAACTGGATCTGGTTGATTGGTTGGTATTTGTTATTAATTTATTTTTTATTTAAAAATTCTCGTCACGAATTTTTTATGTCTGGTGAATGTGGTCGCCCACGTTCAAGGCCATAAAAAATTGCGACTTCGGATTTAATTAAAAGATTTCTCCCTTTGTTAAGGGGAGATGTCCGACCTTGCCTGCCGGCAGGCAGGAGGGCGGGCGGGTTTTAAATGAAAACTAGAATTATTTTATTTTTATCATTAATGGTTTTAGTAATTTTATTTTGGCTGACTTTGCCGTCGCAAAAAGTGAATGTAATATTTTGTGATGTGGGGCAAGGGGATGCGACTTTAATGACTTATAAAAATTGGCAAATGTTGATTGATACAGGTCCAAATAATAAAAAAGTGTTAACTTGTTTGGAAAAAAATATACCATTTTGGGATAAAAAAATTGAGGTAGTAATAATAACTCACGGAGACAACGATCATAGTGGAGGATTAATAGATGTGTCTAAATTTTATCAAATTGAACAAATAATTGATTCAAAAAAAGTGAGTCAATTTGATTTAGTTAAAACTAATTGGATGGAGTTTGAGGTGGTCAATCCTAAAAAAAAGACTAAAAGTGATGAAGATAATAATCAAAATTCAATTGCGGGAATTTTAAGATTTTGGAGCCCTCCTTCGCCGGAGGCTCCGGAAGGGCGGGAAATTAAAATTTTTATGGCGGCGGATATTGATTTGGAAACAGAACATAGATTGGTTTGGCAACAAATATTAAAAGAGAAAGTGGATGTCTTAAGGGTGAGTCACCATGGATCGAAAAATGGGACAAGTGAGGAATTATTAAAAATATTGAAACCGAATATGGCAGTGATTAGTGTGGGGGTAAAAAATAAATTTGGTCATCCAACAAAAGAAGTGTTGACCAGATTAAAGGAAAAAGGAATTGAAATTTGTAGAACTGATTTGAGTGGAGAAATTTCTACTGCGGATTTGCATTTTTAGAAACTTCATCGTAGACAACTTTTGAAACTTGCTTAATAAAACCAGCGGCTTGGTTAAAATCGTTAGCGCGACTCATAACACAAAGAAGATATGGTTTTCCTGGAAGATAAATAATACCACAATCATGAAGTTGTTTTTCGCGACTGGGCAAAAATTGACGTTCACCAAATTTATGAGCAATAGTAATATTTTCAGGAACACCAGCGACTAATCCTTTATAATATTGGCTTTTACTTAAGAGACCTAAAGCTTTTTCAGACATATCTTGATTTAAATAAGAAGCATTGAATAAAATACGAAAGAAAGAAGCATAGTCCTTAACAGTAATAATATTACCATTAGGATCATTTTGAGCCTTGGAAATATCAACATCGAGATCTTGGTATACATTATAAATTTTTATATTATCAATATTACTTAAAAGTAGTTCATAGGCAGCATTGTCGGAATAAATAATCATACGGTTAATTAAATCTTCAATGGTATATTCTTTATCTATTTCTAATACTTGAGTTGGGGTAATATTTTGCTGGCTATAATCAAAAGTTTTACTATTGGTAATTTTTTTGGCTAGAATTGAAGGGTCATCTTCGGCAGCTTTAAAATAGGCAATCATAACAGGAACTTTAATAAGACTGGCGGGGGAAAAATATTCGCCAGCGTTGATGCTAAACCAAGGACCATTGTTTAAATCACGATAATAAATTGAGGCAAATGTTATTTTATTATTATCAGTTTCTTGGTTAATAATAAATTGAATAGAATTTTTTAATGAGGTTAAGTTTGAATCTTGACTAATGATGGAATTTTCGCATTCTAATAGGGGGTTTATAAATTGATAGTTGAAATTTTTACGAATTTCTTTGTTTAGTGATGGAGTTGAAGTAAGAATATAAGGTGAAATAATAATGCCTGTAATAAAACTGGCCAAAATGACAGAAGAAGTGATAATTATTTTTTTAGTTGGTAGAGACATTGTATTAGTGTAATAATAGCATTAAAAATTTTTTTTTGTAGTAAAATAACCTATGGAAAATTTCAAGGAAATAGAAAATAAATGGAGGAAATTTTGGGAAGAACATCCTGGACTTTATCAAGCAGATAATAATTCAAAAAAAAATAAAAAATATATTCTTGTTGAATTTCCATATCCAAGTGGTAGTGGGCTTCATGTGGGACATGCTTTTAGCTTTACTGGAGGTGATGTTTATGCTCGGTTTAAAAGAATGCAGGGAGAGAATGTTTTATTTCCGATGGGTTGGGATGCGTTTGGATTACCAACAGAAAATTATGCAATTAAGATGAAAAGAAAACCGCAGGATGTAACTAAAGAAAATACTGATATGTTCAGAAAACAAATGAAGGATTTAGCTTTTTCATTTGATTGGAGTCGGGAAGTCAACACTACTGATCCACACTATTATAAATGGACTCAGTGGATTTTTATTCAACTATTTAATAAGGGGTTGGCATATAAGAAAGAGATGCCGATTAATTGGTGTCCATCTTGCAAAATTGGTTTGGCAAATGAGGAAGTGGTGGATGGGAAATGTGAGAGATGTGGATCAGAGGTGAGTCGAAGGAATATTTCTCAATGGGTGGTGAAAATAACAGAGTATGCTGATAAATTAATTGAAGGATTAGAAGAAACTAATTTTATTGAAAAAGTAAAACAGGCGCAGATTAATTGGATTGGAAAATCAGAAGGGGCAAAAATAAAGTTTAAAGTTAAAAGTTCGTCAAGTAGTAGAGACGTAGCGCGCTACGTCTCTACAGATTATCTTGAGGTGTTTACAACCAGACCAGATACACTTTTTGGAGCCACATTTATGGTGATAGCACCAGAACATCAACTTGTTTCGCAATTGTTAGAGACGCATCATGATGCGTCTCTACAAAAAAATATCGAGACATATATTAAACAATCGAAGAAAAAATCTGACCTAGAAAGAACGGAACTTTCCAAAGATAAAACGGGAGTGTTCTCAGGATTATATGCGATTAATCCGGTTAATAATAAAGAAATCCCAATTTGGATTTCGGATTTTGTTTTGGCTAGTTATGGAACTGGAGCAATTATGTCAGTGCCAGCCCACGATGAAAGAGATGAAGAATTTGCTAAGAAATTTGGTTTAGAAATGATTAAAGTCTATGACGAAAAAAGTAATAAAGTAATAAATTCAGATTTTTTAAATGGTTTAAACAAAGAAGAGGCAATTAAAAAAGTGATTAAGTGGTTATCAGAAAAAGGCATTGGGGAAAGGACGGCGTCGTATCATTTAAGAGATTGGATATTTTCAAGACAGCATTATTGGGGCGAACCAATTCCAATGATCAATTGTCCAAAATGCGGTTGGGTGCCGGTTGCTGAAAGTGATCTGCCAATTGTGCTGCCAGAAGTGGAAGTATATGAGCCGACCGATGATGGTAAAAGTCCGTTGTCAAAAATTGAAAGTTTTGTAAAAACTAAATGTCCAAAGTGTGGTGGAAAGGCAGAAAGGGAAACAGACACCATGCCGAATTGGGCAGGTAGTGATTGGTACTTTTTGAGATATATTGATCCAGATAATGATACAGTTCTAGCTAGTCAAGAATTGATGAAGTATTGGTGTCCGGTTGATGTTTATGTTGGAGGAGATGAACATAACGTTCTACACTTATTGTATTCACGGTTTATTTATAAATTTTTATGGGATTTGGGAGTAGTACCAAAAGAACAGCCAGAGCCTTATTATAAAAGATTGTCACATGGAGTTATTTTGGGTCCAGATAATCAAAGAATGAGTAAATCTAAAGGTAATGTAATTGTGCCGGAAGTAGTAGCTGATAAATACGGGGTTGATGTGGTGAGAATGTATATGATGTTTATGGGTCCATTTGATTCGACTATGGCTTGGAATGAAAACACTTTAATGGGGGTAAAAAGATTTTTGGATAGATTTGAGCAGTTTATCAAACTACAAATTAATCAAGTTGGTAGTGAGACTGCTAAAAATAGAGAAGTTAAAGTGATATTAAATAAAACAATTAAAAACATTACCGATATGAATGAGCAATTCAAGTACAATACTGCTATTGCTCAGATGATGGAAGCGCTAAATAAATTGACAGATCTTAGATTGTCGATGGTAGATGAAGATATAAAAACTTTAATTAAGTTATTGGCGCCATTTGCGCCGTATACGGCCGAAGAATTATATTTTATGGTAGAGACGCACGATCGTGCGTATCTACACGAATACGCATCAGTTCATATTGCTGAGTGGCCCAAGGCTGACTCTCAATATTTAATTGAAGATAAAATAATAGTGGCGATAGCTATTAATGGTAAAGTTAGAGATCAGCTAGAAATTAATTTTGCAAAGCAGAATGATAAAGACGAAATTGTTGAAAGAGCAAAAGGACAGGAGAAGATTAAAAAATGGATTAATGGTAAAGTGATAGTTAAAGAGATATATATTGAGGGTAAAATGATTAATTTTGTTATAAAAGATTAAAAAATTATTAATTTTTGCTTAAATATATCAAGCAATAATTAGTTTAGATTGCTAAACAAGACTAAAATGATTAGCAGTGGAAAGTTATGAATAAAACAAAAAGCTTTAAATTAAATAATGGAATTAGAGGGATAATTGTACCTTTGCCTGGTTTAAAATCGGTAACAGTCGAGGTTTTTTTGAAAATAGGTTCGAAGTATGAAAATAAACATGAATTTGGACTGAGTCATTTTTTGGAGCATATGGCTTTTAAGGGAACAATTAAACGACCATCAGCAAAGCAAATTAATATGGAAATTGATGCAAAAGGTGCTGGTTATAATGCGGGGACAGGACACGAGATGACTTCGTATTATGTGACAACAGTAAAAGAAAATGCGAAATGGGCAGTTGAACTACTTTCAGATATACTTTTAAATTCAATTTATGATGAAAAGGAAACAAAAAAAGAGAGAGGAGTAATAATTGAAGAGATCAAAATGTATCAAGACAACCCAATGATGGGATTGGGGGGTGAGTTTACTAAATTTTTATATGGAAATTCAAAAATTGGTTGCTGGAATATAGCAGGTGAAGTTGATGATATAAAAAATGTTAATAGAAAGACAATTGTTGATTATAAAAATAAATTTTTTAACCCTAATGAAATAGTAGTGGTGGTCTGTGGAGATGTTAGTGAAGAATTGGAAATAACCATAAAAGATAGTTTTAGTGATGTTTTTAAAAACGAATTTACGTTACCAGAGGTTGAATTGATTTTAAATAAAGAAAAAAATAAGACAATTAAAAAAGAACTTGAACAAGGTCATTTTTGTATGGGTTTACCAGCTTTAGGGTGGTCTGATGATCGAAAATACGCCCTGAGGTTGTTAGATATAATAATGGGTGGAAATAGCTCTTCTAGGCTCTACAGTAGGATAAGAGAGGAGAGAGCTTTGGCTTACTATGTGTCATCTATTGGTGAATTGTTTAAAGAAGGTGGTTATTGGGCGATTCAGTCTGGGGTTAATTTAGATAAAATGACTGAGGCAATTGGAATAGTGAGAGAAGAAATTAATAAAATTGCGGAATCCATTAAAGAAGAGGAATTAATAAGAGCTAAAGATTATTTTTTAGGTAAGACAAAACTAGCAATGGATAGAACGAGTTTTATTGCTAGTTTTGTGGGGCAAAAGATTTTATTGGAAAATAGTGAAGAGACAATAGAAGAGGAATTGAAGAAGTATAAAAAGATTACTTTTAAAGAGGTGAAAGATTTAGCAAAAGATATCTTTAAAAGCGAAGAAATTAGGACTTTGGTGTGTCATAACAGGTGATTGTTATGACATTTAGCATTTGATTTTTTGTCTGCTAATGGTTTTTTCTTAATATATTTACTGGATTTTTGGGAATAAGTGATGTTTTTTATTTTTTTTAAAAAGGGATTAAGTGGAAAAATTGTAATATTTTTGGAAAATTAAGATTGATTTTAATTGATATATTATTTTTTGATTTTTGAGGGTGTTTTTTGATAGGAATTATTATTTGTAATAAAAGAAACAATTTAAGTCTTGTAATATACTTAAATTCGGAGAATATGATTAGTATAAGTAGAGAATGTTATATTTAAGTAGGTGTTTTTCTAAATTATTTTGCGGAGAAAAAAATAATGAAAAATATCAAAAGAAAGTGCGGTAATCAAAAAAAATAATGCGGAGAAATATAGTTTTTATATTTGAAATATGCGGTAAATCGCTGTGAAAGGGGAGAAAAAGAGGGTATTTTTTAAATTTGTATCCCCACCAAGAATCGAACTTGGATTTACCACTTAGGAGGTGGTCGTTCTATCCATTGAACTATGAGGACTGGTTTTAAAATTTTTTAAAATTTCTAATATCTAAAATCCATTTTTAAAAAAAAGAAGGATATTGAAATTTTAGTCAGGGATACAGGAGTCGAACCTGCAACCTCAGCGTCCCGAACGCTGCACGCTACCAATTGCGCTAATCCCTGCCATAAAGAGTTATGGTAGATATCTCTGCTTAGTAAACTATATTATATCTCAAATAAAATTTTTAAATCAAAAATGATATATAAGGATTACTTTTTATTTAGAATGATGTTTTAGTGGTTTTAATCATTTTTAATATAATTTTAATATTTAGCAGTCTAAGTGGTGTTTGCTAAAGGTTAAAATATTTTGGTTTGGCGAAGTTTATGGTTATAAACAATTTTTTGAAAGATTAAAAATTTATTAAATTTTAAATTGGTAAATTAATTTAAAAAATAGATAGAATAAATGGTCAAACAGATACAATTATTATTGTATCTTGACACTGATATAAAAAGTATTTAAACTGTTTGGTATGACTGATAATAATAGAAATGCAAGAACTTTGATTACTTGTTTTGTTTTAGCAGTGTTGTCTTTGACAATTTTAAGATTTGTGGAGATAGGACAGAGTGTAACAGTTGCTTCTAGAAGTCAGGTTTTAGGTGAAACGATACAGAAAGAGAAAGTAGTTTTGCCAAATGCGAATGTAGAACAGGAAGTGTTGAGAGCTAACTATATTGGTCGTTAATCTTGTTTTTTTACCCCTCTTTATTTAATGGTGATGGAGTATAAGTTTTCTTGAGCGTTGTTGTATGGTGCTATTAGGGTAATGATTTTACTACCGTCTAACCAGGGATAAACAGCGTCTTTGTTGAAGTTACCGGCAAAGAGAGTTTGTTTATTAGTATTATCATATTCAATAGTTTGGATTTTTTGATCTTCTATGTAGATAAGATTATTGGAATTAGCGATCCAGTTTGGGTTGTAAAGATCTTTTGATCCAATCCAAAAATTGGTGTCATCTTTAAAATCGTAAACGTAGTAATTATCTTTTTTAATATCTCGAGTTTGAGTTTGAGTACTTTGAGCTGGAGGAGGAGTAATAATATTTTTCTTAAGATCACCATCGGTTTGAGCTAAATACAAGACTTTAGTTTCATCTTCATTAAAAACAATGGTTTTAGCGGAAGTGGTTGATATAAATGGTTGAAGCTCAACTGGGAGAATGGCAGTCTTGGTTTTAATAATTTCTTGCTCTTGAAGATCCCAATCTTCTTTTATTAAAGATAATTTAGCGGTAACGTCGTACAGGTTTTTATAATCAGTAGTGGTGGAGAGATCAATTAAAAAATTAACGCTTTTAGTTGGGTTGGAAGCTAAAATTTGTTTTGAGTTGGGAGAAAAAATGAAAGTAAATTTTGACCAATCTAGATTTTGAAGATTCGAGCTTAATTGCTTGGCTGAATTTTTAGATAAAAATGAAGCAGTATCGCTAAGTTCGAGAAGATAGAGACCTTTATCTTTGGTGGCAGAAGCAGAGGCGACAGAGAAAACGACAAGACTATTATTTGGGCTGATTGTTGGATTAATGGCTCCAGCTACAGTAATTGGTCTAAGATCAGGGGAAGAACGAAAAAGTTGGGTAGTGGTTTGATAAACAATTTCTTTTTTAACTTGAATATTTTTTTGCCAAGGAAGATATCCATCTTTCACTATCTTAATAGTATAGTTGTTGGGTGGAAGATTAATGGTGTCATCAGTAGCAGTGATTAAACGGTCATCAATATAAACCGAAGCACCTTTTGGTTTAGAGGTGGCAGAAATGATACCGGTAGCAAGAAAGCTAATTCTGCCCTTAGTGGAAATTTGATAACCTTTAGCAAATAAAGTAATACCAACGGTGGTTATAACGATAAAAGTAAAAACAAAAAACATAATCAAAAGACTTTTTTTGTTTGGTTTTGACATGGTTATATTATAGCGTAATTAGGATAAAATTAATGTATGAGTTTGTTTAAAAAATTGGCAATAGATTTGGGAACAGCTAATTCAGTGGTGTGGGAAGCGGGAAAAGGAATTGTATTAAATGAACCAACAATTGTGGCAGTGGGAATTGAAGATAGAAAAGTTTTAGCTGTTGGAAACGAGGCAAAAAAGATGTTGGGTAAGACACCAGAGTATATTGAAGTAATTCAACCATTAGAAGACGGAGTAATTGCTGATTATGAGGTAACAGAGGCAATGCTTCGATATTTTATGAAGCAGGTAATGGGTAATAATTGGTTTATTGGTCCAGAGGTTATGATATGTGTTCCGGCTGGAGTGACACAAGTTGAGCAAAGAGCGGTGATAGATGCGATGTTATCAGCTGGAGCGAGAAAGGCTCATTTAATTGATGAACCATTGGCGGCGGCGATTGGATCTAAGATTCCGGTAGCGGAAGCTTTTGGAAATATGATTGTAGATATTGGAGGTGGTGCGGCGGAAGCGGCGGTGATTGCTTTAGGTGGAGTGGTAACTCATAAAAGTGTGAGAGTAGGTGGAAATAAATTAGATAAAGTGATAATGGAATTTTTAAAGAAAAAATATAGCTTGGTTATAGGTGATCAAACTGCAGAGATAATTAAAATTCAATTGGGGAGTGCAATTAAACCAAAGAAATTGGAGACAATGGAAATAAACGGGAGAGACTCAGTTTATGGTTTACCTAAAAATGTTGTAATTAATACAGATGATGTTTACGAAGCAATAAGACCAGTGTTAGATTTAATATTGACAGCGATTAAAAATACTTTGGAAATTACTCCACCAGAATTGGTGGCAGATATTATTGATAGAGGAATAGTTTTAAGTGGTGGGTCGGCGCAGTTAAGAAATTTGAGTACATTGGTAACAAGAGAAATTGGAGTGTCAGCTCATGTGGCACTAGAACCACAGTTTTGTGTAATAAAAGGAACTGGAATTGCAGTGGAGAACTTGGATGTATATGAGAGGGCGATTAGATGATGCAGTTGAATTTTTAATCTTGTAATATATATATTTATAATTGGAAATTGTAAATATGTGTTTTAAAATCAATCAATATAAGTGATAGTTTTGTTTTTTAGTCTATGAATTGTCGTTTTTAGATATTTTGCCTGTTTTATTTGACAATCTATGAGTAAATTATTTATTCTAAATAATGAATATTGGCGGAAAGATAATTTTTAATAATTTAATCTTGTAATATAAAAACGATAAGAAGGTGATATAGTTATGTTAGTTATCGTTTAAAAAATAACTATAGGATATTTTTTAAATCATTTTTAAACAATTTTTAGGACTTTTTAATTTTTTTTGATGGTAAAATTAGACAATAAGGTTTTTAAATAAAAATTAAGGCTTATAAAATAGAAAATGGAATTAAAAAAAGGTTTTAGAGATCAAAAAAATAAAAAAATCGATAGTGTTTTTGGCCTAAGTGATTGGGAAATATTTAATATTCGTCTGTTTGGCAGTGATATGAATCAAGTGCTAAAAATAATTGATAGTTGGATTGTTTTTAAAGCTAAAAGAAAATGGATTGCTACGGTTAATCCAGAGTTTGTAATGAAAAGCACAAAGGATGATAACTTTAAAAGTTTATTAGAAAAAACGGATTTGAATGTGGTTGATGGAATAGGTTTAATTTGGGCTAAAAGATTGAGTGGTAAAAGTTTTATGGGGAGAATGTTAAGTGGAATAAAAATTGGAGGAGAAATTTTGAAAGGTGGGCACAAAGAAGAGTTGATTACTGGAGTTGATTTGATGTCGGAGCTATGTTTATTGGCGGCAAAGAAAAAATATAAAGTTTTTTTCTTGGGTGGGTTTGGTGATAGGGCTAAAAGAACAATGAAATATTTTGAAAAATATAAAATAGAAATGGATTATTGTAGTGGAGAACCGAGGTTTAACAATGAAAAGGTTTTGGAAAAGATTAATGAATTTAAACCAGATATTTTATTTGTGGCTTATGGAATGAAAAAACAGGAAGAATGGATTGATAAATATCTCGACAAGCTCGATATTGGGGTGGCAATTGGAGTGGGGAGAAGTTTTGATTATTATAGTGGAGATTTAAAGAGAGCATCAAGTGTTTGGAGAAAAATGGGAATGGAGTGGTTATATTCTTTAATTAAAGAACCAAAAAGATTTAAAAGACAATTGGAATTGCCGAAGTTTGTGTGGAAAGTGTTGACTCAAAATTGACTTTTAGTTTAATTTGAATATAATACTGGTGCTATTGCCAAAGGCGGTGATAAGTACTTTGAAAACAAGGGGTTTTTTGAATGATGTTGACAAAAGAAGTTAATCCAGCGGAAACCTTAATCGTGCAAGTTAGAGATTTTGGTATGGTTAATTTTAATTCTCGAGAAAGTTATGGTTTTGTTCAAACTTTACCTTTTGGAGATAATAGAATTTGGATGAAGAATGGTGACGGTGTTAGTTGTATTAATGGGTTTCACGCTTCAAATTATAGACCTGAAAAAAATATGCCAAAAGGTTTTTTTGTTGAAAAACATTTTTTAAGAGTTGAGGGAATCGATGGACACACAATTTTGATGCCAGGACAGGGTGTGTATGGTTTTCCAATAGACGAAAATTATGAACAGATTTTAACCAAAATAACAGGTAGTTTAATTAAACAAAAAAACCTATATCTTGATGAAGAGAAAAAAACGGTTTGGATAGAAGATGTTCTTTTTGTATCGCTTGGGGCCGAAAGTGATTTTTATGAATCAATTGGTTTGACTTGTAGAGATGGTTTTCCGGTTTACATAGTGAAGATAAATAAAGAATCGCCAGCGTATTTGTTTAACTCGAAGCTCTATCGCAAAGTTTCTAATATGCAAAATATTAAAATAGATAGTTTAACAAATTTTATTTTTTCATTGACACCAACATCGACATCTTTAATTTAGCTCCTCTCTAGGGATGGATTTTTTCGATTTTTCGAAGGACATTTCATCCTTAATTTAATGGGCGACTGTTATCTGAATTTGTACTTTGTACAAATCATTTAATAGCCGCCTTTTTTCTTTTTAATAACCTATAATGTTGACTTTTGATGGTTTTTGGAATATAATGCCTATGTTTACAAATAATTTTGCCAAAAACGGTGAAAATTGAAAATAAACAGAACTTTAAAAAATTGTTCAGAATTAATGAGCCCAAATTGGTAATTATTTTTAATTATTAGTTTAGGCTCAATAATGAGTACTAAAAATGGAAAGAGGTAAATAAAATGGAAATTGGAAAAGTAACACTAGGTGAACTACCGGAAGAATTGCAACAATATTTAACGGATCTTTACAAAGCAACAACGGTTGATCAATCAATTAAAACAATGATCCCTGTTTATTATCGTGACGGAGAGAATGTTTATTTTATTGAGGATTATATTCTACATGATAATAAAACATTCGAAAAGACAGCACCGGCTGGTTTGTATCGGGGTGGAGCATTGCTTTCCTTGATGACAGATTATGGTCAAGTTGTTATTCCTGATGAACGCTTTGGTTGGTTGCGCTTGATTGGAGGTATTGCTCGTTTTGATGAGGGTGATGATTTAACTAAGACGGCTATTCGTGAAGCGGTGGTTGAAGAACTAGCAGTCCTGTCGAAAGATGAAAAAACAAGGTTTGTTCCGAAAGGAATCGATGGAGTTTCTTTGAACATCACAGGCTGGGGTTTTTCGGCAGAACAGCTTCAAGAAATCGGTGAAATTGAAATTGTGAATCATTTTTTCAATGACGCCAATCGGGCTCTTGAAATTGTTGTCCAATGGACGGTCGAAGGAGAATTAAAAATTTTTCATAATGAGGACTGGTTTAAGGGCGGCATGTCGGGAATTACACCAATGATGGTGGATTATCTCGGCAGGATTGTTGGAATCTATTCAGGCCGTCAGGGTTTGATCAAAATTCCGGCAGCTAACGTAAGCATGAAATTACACCCAACTCTCGCATCTATATTGAATATTATCTGAACACTTTTAAAACGGGCGACCATTATCTGTTTGTAGAAATACAACAATAATTGGCCGTCTTTTTTTTGATTAAAATTCTCCAAGGAGTTTAATCTCAAGCTCAAACTGAAAACCAAATTTAGTTTGCATTTGAGATTGAATTAGATTGATGAGGGCCAAATAATCTTTGGCGGTGGCGGAACCAGTGTTTATAATAAAATTGCCATGGGTTGGGCTAATTTGAGCACCACCAATGGAATAACCTTTAAGATTTAACTGTTGATCAATAATCATTCCAGCTGGATCTTTGCCTGGTGAATTCTTAAAAACTGAACCGAGAGAAAGCATGGATTGAATTTGAGATTTTTTTTGGATAATTTCTTGAACTTCAATTTTAGCTTGAGTGGAATCGCCGGGAGTTAGTTTTATAAAAGCAGAAATTATAAAATCCTCGTATTTTTCGACAGAAAAAACAAATTTAGAAAAATTATTTTTTTTATTTCCATGGATGTTGCCGGCGATGGCACCACCAACAGTTGAAGGAATGTAAGCAAATTCTTCTAAGCCTAAAAGGTTATGATCAAGGCTGTAAGTGATTAAAGAAGAAAGTTGGGTACCAGAGGAAACTTTGATTTTATTGTCAGGTAAAATTTCGATTTCTTCAGAATCGTTTTTAATAATGATGCCGCGAAGGCCGGAGTCGGAAATTAAAATGTTGGAGCCGTTACCGAGAATGGTAATGGGAGTCAAAACCTCTCTCGGCTTTGCCATATCTCCCCTTAACAGGGGAGAATTATTTAAATATTTTAATAATTTTAGAAATTCTTCGGAAGATTGGGTTTGAATAAAGATATCGGCGGGGCCGCCGATTTTTACGGTGGTGTAGGGAGCAAGGGGATGATTTTTATAAATCTCCAGATTGGGGAATTTGGTTTTAAGATCTGAATAGACTTTTTCTATATCCATAGCCTAATTATAACTCAAATCCCTCCTGTCCTGCGGACATCCTCCCTCAAAGAGGGCGGAAATCTTTAATTTTAATTTGACTTCTCCCCTTGTTAAGGGGAGATGTCTCCCCGCGGTCGCGGGGAGACAGAGAGGTTTTGTATTAAGGGAGGGGACAGGCATGCCTGTCCCCTACAGGCACGATTTTTATCTTATAAAATAAATAATTTGGAATAATAAAAAAATATGGGTTGTTGATGTGGATAAGTGGGTAAATTGGAAGATGTCCTATAAATTAAACAGGGTTATTTCAGCTTTGATTTGTTATTATTAATTATGATTTTAGGAATTGATCCAGGTTTGGCTAACACAGGATGGGCGGTGTTAAGTGATGAAAAGACATTGGTGGAGTGTGGATGCCTTAAAACTAAAATTAGCGACAGTTCGGCATTGCGATTAGATCAAATTTATTGTGAGTTAGAAATATTAATTAAAAAATATAAAGTGGAAGCGATGGCGATTGAAACTTTATTTTTTGCAAAAAATGCTAAGTCGGCGATAAAAGTGGCCGAGGCAATTGGAGTGATTAAAGTTTGTGGACAGAGAAATGGAATCGAAGTGACAGGATTTACGCCTCTTCAGGTAAAAATGACATTGGTGGGTTATGGTCGAGCAGAAAAAGAGCAGGTGGAAATTATGGTCAGGAATTTTTTGGGTTTGGAAAAAAATATTAATCCTTCTCATGCTTCTGATGCAGTAGCGGTAGCGTTGACTTATCTGTTTACTAATAAAGATTTAATTGGTTTGATGTAGTTTGAGGGGTGTTAGATAGTCTTTGGGTTTTGTTTGGTTTAGTGTAAAATGAGTTTATGATTTCGAGTTTAAAAGGAAAAATTTCCAGAATTGGTAATAATTTTGTGGAGATTGAGGTTCATGATGTTGGTTATTTAGTGTGGTGTGGTCAAAATTTTTTGAAGCGTCGAAATGTGGATGAAGAATTAAAAATTTATACTTATCAGTCAGTTTCAGAAACAGATATTAGTTTGTTTGGATTTGAAACTATCGATGATGTTAATTTATTTAAAATGTTAATTTCAGTTTCGGGAATTGGTCCAAAAACAGCGGCCCAAATAATGTCCTCCGCCGCTGAAGCTTCGGAAGGACGAGGGTCAGAAAGTATTATTAAAGCGATTGGGGAAGCTGATGTTAAATTTTTTGAAAAAGTTAAAGGAATTGGAAAAAAAGGAGCACAAAGAATAATTGTTGATTTAAAATCAAAAGTGGGTGGGTTAGGGGAATTGGACTTAGCCGCCGACGCTAAAGCTATGGCGGCCGAGGATGATGATTTGAGTTTGAGTTTAAAACAATTGGGATTTGACAGGAAAGAGATTGAAAAAGTAGTGGCAAAATTGCCGGATGAATTAGAGACAATTGAAGAAAAATTAGAATGGTGTTTGAATAAAATATGACGGATAAAAATTTAAATCCTAAAGCAGAGACGAATGAAAAGGTGGTGGAGAAAAGTTTAAGGCCACAAAGGCTAGTGGAGTTTATTGGTCAGGAAAAATTAAAACAGCAGTTGCAAATTTTTTTGGAGGCAGCTAAAAATCGAGATGAAGCATTAGACCATATTTTATTTTATGGTCCGCCGGGATTAGGGAAAACGACTTTGGCTTGTTTAATGGCCAGAGAAATGGGGAGTAATATTAAGATGACTTCTGGTCCGGCATTGACTCGGGCGGGAGATTTGGCCTCGATTTTGACAGGATTAAAAAAAGGAGATTTTTTATTTATTGACGAAATTCATCGGTTGAATAAATTGGTGGAAGAAATGCTTTATTCGGCTATGGAAGATTTTGCGTTGGATATTGTGTTGGGTAAGGGGCCATCAGCAAAAACTGTCAGGCTTAATTTGCAAAAATTTACCTTAGTTGGGGCAACAACGAGAATTGGATTAATTTCAGGGCCAATGAGAGACAGGTTTGGTTATGTGCAACAGTTGGATTTTTATGAAGATACTGATTTGAGGGAAATTATTGAAAGAACGGGAGAAGTTTTAAAATGTAAAATTGAAACGGAGGCGGCCAAGTCGATTGCTAAAAGATCACGAGGGACACCAAGAATTGCCAATCGATTGTTGCGACGAGTGCGAGACTATGCCCAAGTAAAAAATGATGGCTTAATTACTTTAAATGAAGTTGAGGAGGCTTTGAAAATGCTGGGGGTGGATGAGGATGGTTTGTCAGATGCAGATCGAAAATATTTGGAGGTAGTTAGAAAACAATATGGTGGTGGGCCGGTGGGGGTAGAAAATATTGCAGCGGCTTTGACAGAAGATGTGGGAACAATTACAGAAGTTTATGAACCGTTTTTGATGAAAAAAGGATTGATTAAACGGACACCAAAGGGCAGGGTGTTGACTAAGGTAAATTACGAGGATTAAATTCAAAATCAGTTTTTTTTAATCTTTCAAAAACTTTTGATAATTTTTCTTCTGCTTGTTGATCTAATTTTTTGAATAGTAATTTGCTAACAGCAATAACAGTTTTGTCGTTTTCTACTGGAAGATATGAAATATTTTTATCTTTTTTGTCGACCTGAAGCACAATATAAGTAGGAGCACCAAAAACGCCACTTTTTTCTAAAGGAGGAGTTACAACAACAAAATCTCTTCCATGGTAATAAATATTGTCGGCAACTAATTTAATATCAATAGTACTGCCGTCTTCTCGTCCTAATGTTTGAAGATTATCTGTTTTTTGAAATCTATTTTTTAAATAATCATGGGCAATAAGCATGCCATCTATACAATAATCTTTTGGTATTTCGTGGTTCATAGTTTATTTGTGGGCAGGGTATCTTTTGCTAAAGCTACGGAATACTTTTATTCGGCTTGGATTCCAAGCAACCAAAGAACAGCTTCTTTTCGATAGCGTCGATCACCACGGGCGTTGATGCGGATGGCTGGTAACTTACCTCGTTTACCCCATCTTTTGATGGTTAATTTACTAACGCGGAGTAAATCAGCGACTTCAGCGACGGTTAGAAGATCGGGAAGGTTATCGATGGAAACCCCATTTATTTTTTTTGGGGCGGCGGATGATTGTTTCACAAGTTGGTCTTGTGATTCTGTTTGATAGTCCATTAGGTGTGTCCTTTTGTATCGAAATAATGATTAATTAATATCAGTAAAACATATTGGATATTAGTGTGTCAATAATCAAAATTTTTTTTATTAAATTTCTCGTCATATATTTTTTCTTTGCGTGAATACTTGCGTGTTCAAAGCACGTAAAAATACACGACTCCGAAATTTTTAATAAAAAAAATTTGATAAAATTATCTATGGATTATAAAATTGCATTTTTTGGAGTTAAAAGTTGGGAGAGGGAAATTATTGAAAAAGAAATTGGTAAATTGGATAGTTTTGGAATTGGAATTTTTGAGGGGGAGGTTCAGGATAATTTAGAATTGGCGGTAAAATATGATATTATTTCACCTTTTATTTATTCAACAATGAATAAAGGAGTTTTAGATAAACTGCCGAATTTAAAAATGATTGCGGTCAGATCAACTGGAATTGATAATGTGGATGTGGGTGAATGTAATAAAAGAAAAATAGAGGTGGTAAATGTTCCTACTTATGGGTCAAAAACAGTAGCCGAATATACATTTGCTTTAATGTTGGCAATTACGCGAAAAATAGTTGAAGCTCATCAATCAGTGGAAAATGGTGAGTTTAACCCAGAGGGTTTGACAGGAGTAGATTTGGACGGAAAAACATTAGGAGTGATTGGAGTTGGAAACATAGGGCAAAATGTGGTGCGAATCGCCAGAGCCTTTGGAATGAAAGTTTTGGGAGTGGATGGTAAATTACCACTCGAAGTGGCCAAAAAAATCGGTTGTAAAATAGTAGATTTAGAAACTTGTTTGAAAGAAGCGGATATATTGACTTTACATGTGCCATCGATTCCAGAAACTTTCCATTTGATTAATAAAAAAAATATAAAGTTGATAAAGAAGGGGAGTTATTTAGTAAATACTTCGCGGGGGCCGGTTGTGGAAACGGAAGCGATTGTGTGGGCGTTGAATAATAAAACTTTGGTTGGGGCAGCATTGGATGTGACAGAGGATGAAAGTATGCTGGAAAGTATGAGTGTAGTGATGAGTAAAAAAATTACCAAAGATGAGTTACAGGATATTTTGAGCTTTCATTTGCTTCGTGATCGTGACGATGTGATTTTTACACCACATAATGCCTTTAATACAAAAGAGGCAATCGGGAGAATTGTGGGGACAACGGTGGAGAATATAAGGTTATTTGTTGAAAATAAATAAATAAATGGAGAAAAGATCAGGTTTAACAGATGAAATTAAAGCAGTTGTGGGTTTAGATGTGGATGGAACTTTAGCTCCTCCAAATCGAGAGATACCACCTTTTAATCAAGATTTTTTAAAGGGAATGAAAGAGTTTGGTTTTTGTGGTATTTTTAGCTCTGGAAAAAGTGCTTCATACTTAGCTAAGCAAGCAAAACCTTGTGATATTGAGTATTGGTTTGCAGAAAATAATGGAGTTCTACAACAAAATGGTAAAGCTCCTGTTATAATCGGTGAAAATTTACAATCAGTAGTAGAGTTGCGTCAACAACTTGGACTTACGAAAAAACAAGAAGGTATTAGTAAAATTCATTTAGGTAAAGAAATTGGAGAGGTTTTTATTGAAGAATCAAAACTGGGTGTTTTAACTATTTTTCCTGAAGTTGGTCCAATAGCACACAAAGTAAATTTTAATGAGAAATTTACCAGGTTTCAAATTGCTGATAATATAAGAGAAATTATAAAAGAAAATAATTTGAAATTAATGGTTATGAAACCTCATGGTGATGGTGCAGTGGATATTATAAGATTAGACAAGTACGGTAAACCAATTGATAAAAGTAATTTTGCTTTATTGTGTCAACAGATATTTGAAGGGAAATTAAATCTTTCATTCTTTGGTGATGGTGAAAATGATATCCCAGCAATGTTGGCGTCAGATGTTTTTGCTGTAACATTTCAAAATGGAGATCCGAATGTGAAGTCGGCAGTTATTAGTAAAGGAGGATATAAAGGTTATGTAACTACATTGCCAGGTCCAGAAGGTGGAATTTTTCAGGGAGTAATTTATTTAGCTAAACATGATTTTTTTGGGTCAAAATCAAACGATACTCAATTATATGCTCAAGATTTTTTAAATTCTTATTTAAAACAACAAAGAATTTTTTATTGAAATGGAGTGGTTGAAATAAATATTATACGCGTTAAAATGGTTAATAGTTATTTTTAAAAGTTTAATAAAGGGAAAATTATGTCAAAAATTTTAGTTACTGGAGGTTGTGGTTTTATTGGTAGTAATTTTTGTAACTTGATGGCTAAAAAAGGTCATGATGTTACGGCTTTTGATAATTTATCATTAGGTGTTCAAGAAAATTTAGTTCCAGAAGTTAAATTTGTGAAGGGTGATGTTAGAAACAGGTCTGATTTGGAAAGTACTGGAATGGATTTTGATTATATTGTTCACTTAGCGGCTACATCTTCAGCTCCGATGTTTATCGATAATCTAAGGGATGCTATGGATAATAATATAATGGGTTATTTAGATGTGTTGACTTTTGCTAAAGACATTAAAGTTAAAAAAGTTTTATTTGCATCAACTAGTTCAATTTATGGAAATAATCCTACTCCTTTAACAGAGGATCAATTTGTTTTACCACCAAATTTTTATTCAGTTAGTAAACATACTCGAGAAAGTATTTCAAGAGTATATTCAAAAGTTTATGATTTAGAAATTATTGCCTTCAGGTTTATGAGTGTTTATGGTTTAAACGAAGGTCATAAAAAGGTCTTTGCTAATGTTTTATCTCAATTTATTTGGGGAATGACCAAAGGTAAATCTGCTGTTTTGTATGGTGATGGTAAACAAGAAAGAGATTTTACAAATGTAAAAGATATTTGTCAGGGAATTGAATTGGCAATGAATAGTGAAAAAAGATATGGTTTTAATATTTTTAATATTGGGACAGCAATGGCAATCAATTTGATTGATTTAGTTGCAGTAATTAATAAAGTGATGGGTAAAAATATTGCTCCACAGTTTATTGATAATCCAGTAAAATCGGGATATATTAAAACTCAATTAGCTGGAATTGAAAAGATTTCAACTGAATTAGGATATGTTCCATCAGTTACTCTAGAAGAGGGAATTAAAGAAATCGTGGATAATTTAGATCCAGCCAGAATTCCTTTGATGCAAGATTAATTTGTTGATATTTAAAAACCCGCCGGTTGGCGGGTTTTTTTGTGGTTTTATTTTTTATAGATACTTTTCGTCGATTTTGGAAATAAGATCTTTGATGTGTTGGGCTTCTTGACGAGTGGTAATAAGAATGGCGTCGGGGGAATCAATGATAATAATGTTTTTTAGTCCCATAGTGGCAATTAATTTTTTATTTGCATAGACTAAACAGTCTTGGCTATGATGGTCGACATGATTACCTTTTGAAATAAAATTAATGTTGTTCGACTTGGAGATTAATTCATAAAGAGCACCCCAGTTTCCAATATCACTCCAACCAAGGTTAGTAGGAATAACTAACGGTTCTAAATCTTTTTGTTCACAAATAGCATCGGCTAATTGTTCTTTGTCGATAGTGTTGTAAAGTTTAGTAACTTTTGGATCGTTGGGATTTTTTTTGATTAATTCGTTAATGTCATTAAGAATTTTGAAACTAGCGGGTCGATATTTTTTAATCCAATTTATGAGAGTATCAGCTCGAAAAAAATAATTAGCACTATTCCATAAGTAACCCCATTCAGAGATATATTTTTTAGCGGTTTCTAAATCTGGTTTTTCAATAAAAGCATCTATTTTATAAATTTTTTCGTCATTGATAGTGTCAAAATCTTCACCCATTTTGATATAACCAAGACCAGTTTCAGGGGCGGTTGGGGTTATACCGAGAGTAATTAATTTTTCTGGATATTTTTTGACGGCATCAAAAGCGGCTAGGTTAGCACTGATAAAAGCGTCAAGATTTTGAATAGCATGATCTGATGGAAGGGTAGTAAAGATTGCATCTGGATCGCGATTAAGGAGGTTAAAAGCGATAAAACCATGAGCAGCGGTAGTATTTCTAGCACTTGGTTCGAGAATACAATTCTCTTTGGGAAGATTTGGTAATTGTTTTAAAATTTCTTCTTCATATTCAGGAGTAGCGGAAATGAAAATTTGTTTATCAGGAAGGAATTTTTTGACACGATCATAAGTTTCCTGGAGTAAAGTTTTTTCTGAGATTAATGGTTGAAACTGCTTTGGTTTGTTTTTACGACTTAACGGCCAAAGACGAGTGCCGGATCCACCGGCCATAATTACAGCGTAGTTCATATTAGGTAATTTTAACATGATAAAATAATCTAATATGAAAGGAGTAAGTGATACTAGTAAGGACAAAGTTGTTTTAAAACCTTGGGGACAGGAAACTATTTTTATTCCAAGAAATTTAAAATATACATTTAAAATGTTGACGATTAAAAAAGGTTGTCGAATATCATTGCAATCCCATGATAAAAAAAGAGAAACATTCGTTTTAGTTTCGGGGGATGCTTTTTTGACTACTGGAAGGTCGTTAAAAAGTTTGAGAACTATTAAAATGGAAACTTTTCGGGGTTATACAATTACTATTAAAACTATTCATCGGATTACAGCTGGTGAAAATGATGCAATTATTATTGAAGGATCGACTGCTGAGATTGGAACTACAGTTAGATATCAGGATGATTACAATAGGTTGGATGAAACTCCAACACTAAGAAGAAAGAGAGGCCGAGGTTGGCATATTTAATTATAAATTTAAATAAAAAATGTCAGAAACAGAATCAAATTTTAATCCAGAAATTTTAAAAAGTGTTGAACAAAAAAGCCGAATGGAAAATTCGGCGGCTTTACTTAAAAATCCCATTAGGGATGGTGAAATTGGAGCAGATAAAGTATTTATTCAAGCTGATGGAATAGAAAAGAATGGAAATAAATGGCAAATTAATATAAATTCAAAAGATTCAACTGTAATTTTGGATGACAAGTGGAGACAAAATTTGAGATTAGAAAATTCAGTAATTGTGGCTGATCTTCGAAATATTAATAGTGAAAAAAAATTAGTTTCTGGTGGTACTTGGGTTTGGATAGAAAATGGGAGTGGTAATAGAAGTTTGGCTTTGATGAGAAGAGATGGGGGAGCTCCAGTGGATGCTGGTTGTTTGACTGGTCCAGCTGGAAGGTGTGGTGAAAAATTATCTAAAACTTCGATTGATGAAACTAATCAAGAATTTATTTTTATACAACAAAACAATGGAGAACAGACCAAGTTATTAGCTTTTTATAGAAATGATGATGATCAAGAAGAGGTAGTTCAACAAAAATTAAGACAAGTGGGAGAAGTCTATAAAGCTTTGATGGATAAACATGAAAAGAATGGTGATGAAAAATCTAAAGAAGATGCGGATTATTTAGTAAATAATGTTAGGGGTGAAAATGATATTGAACTTTTAAAAATGGGTGAATTTGAAGATAACGAACAACAATTAGATGAAATTACAATGACAATTGATGGTGTGGAAATAGATAAGGTTAAAGGAATTGCCTATATGGATGAAAAAAATAATACACTTGAAGTTCGAGAAGTAGTAAATATTAAATTGCCAATGGATAGTATTTTATCTAAGGTTATGGATGGTGAAGTGTTTTTAAGAGATACTGTTTTGATATCTGAAAAAGATTTGGTAAGTTTAAAAAAAGATAATTTGGTTCCAGCTTTGAGAAATTATATTGAACAGGTGGTTAAACAATAATTAATTGTTAAAAATAACACTATTGACTAAAAGTAGTTTTGGTGGTTTGATTAAATTAGATTAATAATTCAAAAAAACTATGCCAAAGAAAGTTGTAAAAAAACCAGTTAAAAAAGTTGTTAAGAAAAGTAGTTGTGGATGCGGTTGCAAGTAAAAAGTTAAGGACGAAAAAGCCCTCCTTTCGGAGGGTTTTTTAATGGTATTGGGAGTAAAATATAGTAAATGAAAAATAACGATTTTTATATTAAAAAATGTATATCTTTAGCTGAATTGTCTATTAAAAAAGGTGAATCTCCCTTTGGAAGTTTGATTGTTAAAAACGGAAAGATAATTGTTAAAGCGACTAATGCTAATGAAAAAAATAAAGATATAACTTGCCATGCTGAAATAGTGGCAATGAGAAAAGCCCAAAAAAAACTTAAGAGTAAAGACTTGAGTGATTGTGAAATCTATTCAAACTGTGAGCCTTGTCCAATGTGTTCTTTTATGATGAGAGAGTTGCATTTCAAGAAAGTTGTTTTTGGGGTTAGATCACCTAATATGGGTGGTTACACCATGTGGAATATTTTGCAAGACAAAGGTCTTTCTCAAATTAAGCCATTTTTTAGTGATGAACCAGAAGTGGTTTGTGGAGTTTTGGAAGAGAAATGTAAGGAAACTTATACAAAGATTGGTTGGGGTGATTTTTTGGAGAAAAAATAAAAAAAATTTTGTTTTTGTTGTAGGGGACAGGCATGCCTGTACTTTGTTTTACACACATTTGTATAAAATATTGAGGGATTTTTTATATGTTTTATTGCAATTTAATTATCATGTATTTAATATTACATATTATATTAATAATAATTGTGAATAACAGGGTACAGGCATGCCTGTACCCTACAACAAAAAAATACAAATATTAAAATATGCGATCGTGTCAAAGAAAAAATAATAGATGTTTAAATTTTAATTACGATAGTGGTGGTTTTTATTTTTTAACGATTTGTATGAAAAATAGAAGAAATTTTTTTGGAACCATTGAGAATGGTCAAATTTATTTGACTGATTTTGGAATTTTGGCAAATGAATTATGGAATGAAATACCAAAACATTATCCAAATGTTATTTTAGATGATTATGTAATAATGCCAGATCATATTCATGCAATTGTATTTATTGTAGGGGACAGGCATGCCTGTCCCCAAGTAAACAGAAGGCAAAATCAAATAATTCCAATTATTGTTGGATCATTTAAATCAGCAATTTCAAAAAATATTAATAAAATATTTTGTTTTGAATGGCAAAAATCATTTTTTGATAGAGGGATTCGAAACGAAAAAGAATATTTGATTTATAAAAAATATATTAAGGATAATCCGGTGAATTATGGTAAAAAAAATCCCCCTAAAATAGAGGGATTTTAATGTTTAAAATAAAAAAATTATTTTAATTCGACTTGTGCACCAGCGGCTTCAAGTTTAGTTTTAGCTTCATTGGCAGCATCTTTTTTCATGGTACCAAGATCAGCAGGACAAGCATCGACCATATCCTTAGCTTCTTTAAGACCGAGTTCTGGTTTGAATTCTCTAACAGCTTTGATGACGGCAATTTTATTTGCGCCAGCAGAAGTGATAATGACATCAAATTCAGTTTTTTCTTCAACTACAGCAGCAGCGGCAGGAGCGCCAGCAGCAGCGGCAGGAGCAGCAGCAACAGCTTTGACATCAAATTTTTCTTCAAGAGCTTTAACTAATTCTGAAAGCTCAAGAACGGTTAATTCAGCAACAGAATCGATTATTTTTTCAATTTTTGCGCTTACTTTTTTTTCTTCTGACATAATTTTTTTAATTAATAATTAATAATTAATAATTTGTTAATTTATTTTTGCTTTTCGGATAGGGCTTTAAGGGTTAAAACCAATTGAGTTTGGTTGAAACGAAGAGCATAGGCCAATCTTTGAAGGGGATTAGCAAGGCCACCAACGAACTGAGAAATAAGAGTGCTTTTTGAAGGTAAACTTAAAAAAGTTTTTAATTCATCGAGAGATAAAAGTTTTTTATTGTAGATGCCATACTTGAAACTAGTTTTGTCTTTTGCACTGTTGACTTTGTCAATTTCTTTTAGAGGAGCAATTTCATCTTCGTTGCAGTAGGCTATTGCGGTTGGACCAGTTAATTCCTCTGGTAATTTGATGCCTAATTTTTCAAGAGCTCTAACAATAAGAGAGTTTTTTACGACTTCAATTGAACCGCCAACATTTTTAATATTAGCTCTGAGATCAGTAGTATCAGCGGCGTTTAATCCTTGGTACTGAATTAAAGCAGTAGATTTAGATTCGCTAATTTTTTTAGCGACTTCTTCAACTTGGTTGATTTTTTGTGTAGTTGGCATGTGTTTTGTATTTTTTAATAAAAAAAGCCTCGAAGATCGAGGCGCAATTAAAACAAATAAATTGTTTTGCCTCGGTGGGACTTATTTGTGTGCCTACTGTCTTCGGTTAATGGGGTATTATATCATAAAAAATGGCTCCGAATATAATTGATAATAATTATCAAAAACTTTCGAAGCCTTGGGTAAATAAATTTAGGATAGTTTTTCTAATCTATTGGAAATCAATATTTTAACAAAAGAAATATCATTTGTATTTTGTAGATTTCTTAGAACTACTATGTCATTGATGGCATTGATTTGTTCGGTAATTTGTTTTTTTAGATGTTTTTTAATCGTTGATACTGATTTGGTGTCATGAAAATAAACATCTAATAAATCTGTTAATGGAAAAGGTCCTTTTTTGATTTTGGGTAAAACTATTTCTTTAATAATCTTTGTGCTATTAAACTCTAGATGTATTGTTATTAATTGATGAAGTTCATTTTTGTCTGAAATAAGTTCAATAATTTTTTGGGTAATCAACTTTGTGATCTTGGTCTGTTTATAAATTTTGTATGCATCAGCCCATTCTTTTAATGTCCCTTTTTCCTGCTTTAGTTTAGTATCTGCAATTTCTTTTTGTTCTGAATTTCCATATACAAAAATGATTATTAATTCAGCAATACTGATTTCTTTTTTCAATAATTCATTGATTACTTCGGGAGAATATTCACATGTGATAATTAAATTATTGAAAATTAGACTAGATTCATTGATACTCATTTTTTTTCAATCCTTTCTAAATTTATTTTTTTTAAAGAACAAAGGATTTTATCACAAAAAAAAAGACCCCGGTTATTCATTTAAGAATTTGTTGCATAAATGCAACCCGGAGCCATTTGATCAAAAATCAATGAAACGACAGGAGCCAATGGGGAGATATTTAACATCGGTGTTGTTGAAAAAGTAATCTAGACCTTGGTCGTGAAGGTGGCCGTGAATGGCATAATTTGGGTGTAAATCTTCAATAATTTTTTTCATATTTTTCTGAATTTTTTGTCCCTCGCTGGTCATCGGTGTGTCACCTTTAATGGCGTGCCAATCAATTTGAGCATGGGAAACTAGAATTATTTTTTTATTGGTTTCGATTTTTTCAGGAAGGTTAAGATTAATACAACTATCAAAAGGTAAAATAACGAACATCTCATTCTGAGTTTCAATTGTGCTTGGTTCGTCAAAATAGAGGATTTTGTCATTTAAAGATTTTAAAAAATCTTTAAAATAAAAAATTCTTTTTTCGACAGGTATTGGAGCACAACGGTTTTTGCTTCGACAAAAATCCAGTGGAGTCCGAGCGTCCCAATTCCCTTCCACAATAACAACCAGACTACCTTGATTTGTGAATTGAGTCATAATATCAGCCCAAATTTCGGCATTTTTTTCGAGATCCTGTCTTAGTATATTGCGGATTTTTTTAGGAAGGTTGGAAACAAAGTGTCCAAAATGAAGATACCGACTTATTTCAAAGATGTAATTGACTGTATTAGTAGGGGTAGTTATTGAAGGGCAAATATTTTTTAGAAAGACTTGCAGTTCAGTGATGCCGTCGGCCAAAGTTTTTCCATTTTCTGTTGGAAAAGAGAGAACCTCTTTTTTTGTAGGGCGATTGTTTGTGGTCATAAGTTTTTTGATATGGTTGTAAATACTGTTGTAAAACAATTTTTGCAATTGATCTAATAATTCTGTACCAACAGTGTCACCGAGGAAAAAGACAATTTCTGGTGGATTTTCTTTGGCAATTTGAGACAATTCAGCTTCCAATTTGGTGTTTCTGCCGTGAATGTCGGAAACAAATAAATACTTTTTCATTACCAAAAGACCTTCTTTCTTTCATTAATTTTTGGTTTTTTAAAGAACGAGGAATTGTAACAAATTATAGGCCTAATAACAAGTTATAGGATAGTTTTTGGGCAAATTAAAGCCCGAAGTGTTGTTGAATATAAAAATTCAAAAACGTTTCGGGCGTGGGGAATCAAAATCAGTCAGTAAATATTAAGGGGTGGAAGTAGGTTATATGGCCGAGTCGGTGATTGATGTGGCGAAGATCATTTTCGTTTAATTTTGTTTCAGCTAAACGCTGCAGAATGATGGCTTGATGATCTTTGAGCTCTGGATTTTTTCCTTCTTTGAGGCCTATGATAAAAGCTTTTGTCCACTCCATGATGTCGGACACAGGTCTCCTTTTGATTTCATTTAGGAGATTACGTCTTTCTTCTGATTGGTTGGGACAACTACTATTGAGTTTGGTGGCGATGGTAATCAGACTCCATCCTTTTACTACTTTTTCTGAAAAAGAAAGTGTTTTTTTTGTCATTTGTCAAAACCCCTCTTATATTTATTTGAGCAAATGCTCGGTTTAGACACAATTTTTATGTCCAAGCTGAGCATTTGCTCTACTGATTTTGGTTTTAAAAGTACATAAACGGAACGCGAATGTTTCGTTACATTTAGATAAGAGGTATTTTAGTCAGATTTTTGAGTTTGTCAATTTTAAATATTGGTTGGTTATAATATAAGAATAATAAGATGAAAAAAAGTTTAATTATTATTTTTTGGGTGGTAATAGTTTTAGTTTTTTGGGGTTGGGCGGATGGATGGTTTTTGGTAGATTTTACAAAACAGAAATTAAAAACGGAAGCTGTAGAGACGCCCCGTGGGGCGTCTCTACAAGAAGAAAAACCAAAAAACACTGGTTATTTGGCACAATATAATTTTGAAAATTTAAAAACAAGGATAAATAAAGCATCAGAGATTAAAACAATAGGTCAGGTTTTGACAGTAGTTGAAGCAAGAAAAGAATTAGTAAAGAGAGGTGACTTGAAAGGAAAAATTTTTGATTTTGAAAGCAGGGCAATTAGTTTTGAAAGTAATGGAAAAAAAATAAGTGGAATGATGAACCTGCCTGCCGGCAGGCAGGTCTGCCAGTTGGACAAACCGTGTAAAAAACCGTCAGTGATTATTATGATTAGAGGTTTTGCTGATAGTGATGGATATTATATTGGTTCGGGAAGTTGGCGGGCGGCGGATGAATTGGCCAGAAATGGTTTTGTAACAGTCAGTTTGGATTTTTTGGGATTTGGTTTATCTGATGGAGAGTCGAAGGATATTTTAGAAGCAAGATTTGAAAAACCGGTGAGTGTTTTGGATTTAATTGAGTCAGTTAAAAAATTAGATTTTGTGGATCCGACTAAAATTGGAATTTGGGCACATAGTAATGGTGGGCAGATTGCAATTTCAATTTTGGAAATTACTGGACAAAATTATCCGACGGTGTTGTGGGCGCCGATGACCAATCCATTTCCGAACAGTGTTTTGGATACAATGGATGAAAATAGTGAATCGGGGAAAATTGTAAAAAATAGGATTGATGAATTTGAAAAAGAATATGACAGTAAACTTTATTCAATTGATAATTTTTATAATTGGGTTGGAGCGCCGATTTTGATTCATCAGGGAACAGCGGATGTGTGGTGTAAAGTTGAATGGCAACAGGAACTGCAAATTAAATTAAAAGAATTAGGAAAGAATGTGATTTTGGATATTAAAGAGAAAAATGATCATAATTTTAAACAAGATTGGGATAAAACAATGGAACAAGATGTAAGATTTTTTAAAGAAAAATTTGATATACTTGGATAAATTTATGAAATTATATTTTGTAGCATCTGCTAGATTGGTGGATATTGATCCAAAATTGTATTCAAAAATGTATGCTTGTTTGTCGGCTGAAGGAAAGATGCTTAGTGACAAGGTGATGAAGTGGATAAAAACAGGGGTGAAGGATATGCGCGGAGTACCGCAAAAAATAAAAAGGGAAAATTATATTCAATCGCTTGATTCAGTTAAAAAGGCAGATATTGTGATAATGGAAGTTTCGGGACATAGTATGTCGATGGGATATCTAATAAGTAAAGCTTTGGAAATGAATAAACCAGTAATTGCATTGTATAAAAAGGAGCATATGCCGGTATTTATTAAGGGTATTGATGATCCAAAATTGATAATGTCGGAATATGATGGTGAAAATGTAGAACAAATAATAGAAGGAGCTTTAAAAAAGGCAGATAGTTTGATTGATGTGAGATTTAATTTTTTTGTTAATCCAAAAATATTGAATTATTTAGATTGGGTGGCTCAAAAAAGAATGCAACCAAGGTCGGTGTTTTTGAGAAACTTGATTGAGCATGAGATGAAAAAGGATAAGGAATTTAGAGCTTAAATTTGGCTTTGACTTTTAGCCAATAGGGAGATTGGCGGCAGAGTTTTTTAGAATCGGATGGATTTTTTAAAATTGATTTGACTAATTCTTCAAGAAAAATGGTGTTTTGAGAGCCTTTGACTAAAATGGTTTCATCACCTTTAATTTGTTCTTTTAAAAATTCGGCAGCTGTCCACCAATTATCAAAATTAAATGTAGAGACGTTGCGCGCAACGTCTCTACTAATAAAATATTTTTTTGTTTCTGGTCCGACACTGATAATTAAATCAGCCGATTTAGTGGCTAAATCGTAAATTTTTTGATGTTCTTCCTTACTAGAATTACCGAGTTCTCTCATATCGCCAAGAACAGCAATTTTTTTGGTTTTGAAAGTGGTTAAAAATTTTAAAAGTTCAATACAAGCAATAGGGGAGGAATTGTAAGAACTGTCGATAATAGTTGTATTTTTAATGCCGTCTAAAATTGAAGAACGGGATGGGGGCAGAACAAAATTTGTTTGAAGATTTTTGACAGCTTGGTTGTAGTTGATGTTAAAAATTCTGGTTAGGCTGAGGGCGGCACCAAAACTGATTTGATAAATATCGGGAAGATAAAATTGGTCAAATTTAATTTTAGTGGGAACAAGATTAATAATATTTTTATTTTGAGTGTATTTTTTGACTAATTTGTCTTGGTTATTAATGATGGCTGTTTTGGCGGAATTGACCAATTTTGCTTTTTCTTGGGCAATTTGATCAAGATTTTTGAAATTCATCATATGGACAGAACTGACATTAAGAAAAATTGCGATGTTGGGTTGAACTATAGATAAAAGATAATCCATGTTTTTGGGCCAAGTGGGGGAGTCAACACCCATTTCCAGAATTAAGATATCGTAAGATTGCCAATTAATTAATAATTTAATTGGGCAAAGAATAATTATTTTTAACCAGGAAAGAAGATTATAATCAGTGATTTTAAGACCAATAATACTTAAAGGTAATCCAGATTCAGAATTATAGCCATCGTTTGTTTTCACTTTGAAGTGAGAAGAAAGAATAGTTTGACAGGCAAAAAGAGTAGAACTTTTACCAGCAGAGCCAGTGATGCCGACAATATCCAACTGTTTTCTTTTTAATTTTTGGATAAATCTAACTTTGGAAAGTTGAAGTCGGGCAAAAAATTTAAGATAATTTAAAACGAGATTGGAAATATTTTTTTTCATATAATTTTTCGTCTAATTGATGAATGTAGTGAACAAATAAGAACATAAATGGGGATATTTAGTGTAGAGCATAATTTGTAAGCAGAGCAGGAATCTTCAATATTTGATGAAATAATAGTAATTTTGTCACCAATTTTAGCATTTATAGTTCTCGGAATTTTAATAATGGTCATATTCATGTTGATATTGCCAATAATAGAGCATTTGGTGTTTTGAAGTAGAAAAGAGGCGCGATTGCTTAGACCATAAGGGATACCTTCGTAATAGCCAGCAGTGATAATACCAATGAGTTCGTCTTGTTTGGCGGTGTAATTGTCTCCGTAACTAACTTGAGAGCCGCTTCCAATTTGTTTGATAAGGGCTAAACGGGAAGTAAAATTTAGAGCCGGTTTTAAAAATAATTTTTGAGTTCTGGCTTCTTTTGTGTGAGTGCCAAAAGGGGAATACCCATAAAACCCTAATCCTAAACGAATTAGATTAAAATAAGGATCTTGGATGATAGAAGCGCCGGCAGTGGCAGAAATGTGTTTGTATTTAAAATGGAAACCGGCTTTTTCAAAAAGAGAAACCATTTCCTTAAAAAGTTTTATTTGATGATTGGTGAAAGTTATTTTTTTAGGATCATTGGCTTGAGAGAGATGAGAATAAATGCCTTCAATTTTAAGGTGAGGATATTTTTTAAGAGTAGTAATAAATTCAGCAACATCTTTTTTTTGAATACCGAGGCGACACATACCAGTGTCTAATTTAATATGAATTTTGGCGTTAGTTTGATATTTATCTAAGGCTTGGAGAGAGGCAATATCATAAACAGTAAAAGTAAAAGGAAGTTTTTTCCAAATTTGATAGTTTTGAGGATCGGTGTAGCCCATTATCATAATTGGCGTTTTTATATTTTGTTTGTGGAGTTCGTAAGCTTCGTAAAGTGAGTCGACCATAATGTATGGAGTGTTTTTTAATTGCTTATCAATAATTTGAGCGACTTGAAGTAGTCCATGGCCATAAGCATTGGATTTTAAAACAGGACAAATGTGACAATTGGGATTAATTTTTTGGAAATAATTATAATTATTAATTAGATAAGATGAATCGATATCGATTTCGTTTAGGGTTTGATAGTCAGACATGATTAATTTTAGCATGTTTAGTTTACAAGTCAATATTTAGATATAATATTTGAGTTTACAACTTAATTAGTATTTGATATAATTTGGTATGAAAAAATTAAAAGTGGTGGTGTTAATGGGTGGAATTAGTAGTGAGAGGGAAGTGTCTTTAATATCGGGAAATGAAGTGGTTAAGAATTTGGATAAGAAAAAATATGAAATAATTCCAGTTGATTTTAATGGGGATTGCACTTGGGTAGATGAAATAAAACCGGATTTAATTTTTATTGCTTTGCATGGTAAATATGGTGAAGATGGAACGATTCAGAGTTTATTGGAATCAATGGGGCAGAAATATACTTGTTCGGGAGCGGCGGCATCAATTTTAGGAATGAATAAAATGTTTTTTAAATTTTTAGTAAATAAAGAAGAGATAAAAAATCCTAAAGCAATTTTTTTGAAATCTACCCCTAACCCCTCCTTTGACGAAAGGAGGGGAAAAGATTTGGAAAAATTAGGGTGGCCAGTGGTGATTAAACCGGTTTTAGGAGGATCAAGTATCGGAATTTCAATAGTTAGATCGAAAGAAAATTTGACGAAGGCCATAAATTTAGCCTTTAAGTATGATCAAGAGATTTTAATTGAAGAATACATAAAAGGAATAGAAGTATCTTGTAGTTTAATTGAGGATAATGGAGAATTATTAGCGTTGCCTTTGGTGGAGATTTGTCCAAAAAATGAATTTTTTGATTATAAATCGAAATATAATGAGAAATTGTGTCAAGAAATTGTGCCAGCAAGAGTGTCAGACGAATTGAGCCAGAAAATTTTTGAAATATCAAAAAAGGTTTTTAAATTATTAAAATGTAAGGGAATGGCTAGGTTAGATTTTATTATTAAAAATGACGAAGCTTATGTTTTGGAAATTAATATTATTCCGGGAATGACAGCACAGTCATTGTTACCAAAAGCGGCTAAAGTAGCAGGAATAAATTATTCTGAACTTTTAGATAAAATAATTCAGTCGGCTTTGGGTTGAATTTTATCAGGTCGATGGTAATTTGATTTTATTTTTAATTTTAGTTGAACAATAAAATCATTATTAATTTTGGATTTAAAGTCAGGAAAAGAATTAATGAGACGAGTGATTTTTTTATTTAATTTGATACTTTGGCTGATTTTTTGAGAAATAATTTGTTTAAATTGAACAAGATCATTAAAAGTGTCGGTGGCATCGATAATGAAATAAATCATAAAAACAATAACACCAGTTAAACCAATATGGTTGGAAAGAAGATTAACGAAAGGGACTATGTGGGGGTGGACGAAGGTTAAAACTAGAGCTGATAAAATTCCCCAGTAAAAAGAATATTGGAGACAGATTCGACCATTGAGATTAAATGGTTTGTCTGAATAATCCCACCAAACGATATTAAAACCTTTTTCAAAAAAAAGACTGGTGATATATTCTATAATCGAAGCGATGACTGTGGACATAATAAAAAAAATAAAAAAATTATGATGGAAAGGAAAGATGAATAAAATAACGGCTAATGCTCCGCTTCCATAGATAGGACTGAAAGGTCCATCTAAAAAGCCCATATTAACAAATTGTTTACGATTGATAGAAACAAATGTAGTTTCAGCTATCCAACCTAAAAAAGAGTAGAGAACAAAAAAATAAAAAATATTTAGAAATGTCATTTATATGATTCTATCAAAAAAAGAAGGGCAGACACGCGGTCTGCCCTTACAAAAAATACAGCTTATTTTTCAATGAGGATTTTGACCGATGGGCCCATGGTGGCACAAAGTGAAAACTTTTTGATTTTATTGATCTTAAGAACTTTAATGAGTTCTTGAACATTGGCAATAATTTCTTCATCTTTTTGAGAAATTTTACCGACAATGGTGTGAAGAACAGGAGCTTTCTTTTCAGTTTTTAAAGTTGTTTTAGCAACGGAAAGTTTTTTAAGAGATTCTTCTGGTTTGTCGGTTAAAGTGCCATTTTTGGGATTAGGCATTAAACCTTTTGGACCAAGAGTCCTCGCTAAAGGTAATAATTTTGGCATGGTGGCTGGAGTGGCGATTAAAATGTCAAAATTAATTTTGCCATCTTTAATTTCAGCTAAAATAGTGTCATTTAAAATAACCACTTTTTTACTGGCGGTTTCGAGATGGGGAAAATTAATTTCACCAATATTACCAATGTCAAAAATAGTGACATGGGCTTCAATTTTACCTTCAAATTTGGAAAGAGAAGTGGCTTTGACTAATTTGATAGCTTCGGCAAGAGCATAATATTTATTAATATCAACTTTAGCCTTGGCGGTTAAATATTTTTTAGATCGCTTTTTAGCAACTTTAACGGTTGCGGCGACTTCTTGTGGAGTTTCTGAAGTTTCAACTTCTTCAGCGGCGTTTTGAGTATCGTCAGTTTTGACAATCTCTTCCACTTTGATTTGTTCTTTGGCTTTTTTAGCCTTGTTTTCTTGAGTGGTTTTGCTCATATTGTTTGATTTAATTATTAATTTTTAAGGAATAAACCCTTTGTCACTTCGTGACATTTCCCTTGACAGGGCAATTTATTTTATTGAATGATTTCGACACCCATGGATTTAGCGGTGCCCATAACTGATCTTTTGGCGGCTTCTAAATCTTTGGTATTTAAATCTTCAATTTTATTTTTAGCGATTTCTTCGACTTGGGCCATGGTTAATTTAGCGACTTTTTCGCGACCAGGAGTGACGGCACCTTTAGCGACACCGGTCATTTTTTTGATCATATCAGAAACAGGTGGTTTTTTGATGATAAATTCGAAAGAACGATCTTCAAAAATGGTGATAACTGAAGGGATGACACTGCCACGCATTTCTTTGGTTTTTTCATTAAATTCGTTACAGAAATCCATAATCTTGATACCGTGAGGACCAAGAGCGGTACCGACTGGAGGGGCTGGATTAGCACCGCCGGCAGGAAGAGTAAGTTTAACAATTGTTTTTATTTTTTTAGCCATAATTTTATAATTCTTTACTAACTTGTAAAAAGTCGAGTTCGACTGGTGTTTCGCGCTCAAAAATAGAGATTAAAACTCTAATTTTACCTTTTTCTTGATCAATTGATTCAATGGTACCAATAAAGTCAGTGAATGGACCATTAGTAATTTTTACAACATCACCAATAGCGAATGGAGCTTGATATTTTGGTTTGTCTTCTTCGGTAGTTTGAAGAATTTGGTCTACCTCTTTTTGAGAAATTGGAGATGGAGTGTTTTCAATGCCGATAAATCCAGTAACACCTTGGGTAGTGCGGACAGTGATCCAAGAATCGTCATTTAAAACCATTTGAATTAAAACATAACCAGGAAAGGTTTTTTCTTGAGTTTTAACTTTTTGACCACGACGAATAACCATTTTACTTTGAATTGGGACGATGGCTTGGAAAATTTGGTCTTCCAATCCCATAGTTTTAATTCTAATTTTTAGAGCCTCAATGGCTTTGTATTCATGACCAGAATAGGTATTGACAACATACCAAGCGGCATCGAAGCTTGGTTCGAGAGAAGAGAGTTTGAAAAGAAACTCTTTTTTGTTAGTTTTTGCAGAAGTTTTTGGCATATTTTTATTTGAATGTTTCCGAAGTAGAAGCGACTGTCGGAAGCGGATTCATTGTTGGTGTAATCGATTGTTCGGTTGTTTTTGTGGTAGTTTTTGAATTACCTAAAAGACCAATCGATTTAGTAAACAAATAATCAAAACCTCCCAAAATTAGGGAGATTACAATTGAGATTGATATTACCACAATTGTCATCTGAATTAAAGCCTCTTTTTTGGGCCAAGTGATAGTTTTAAAAATCACCATCACTTCTTTTAAAAAATTAATGATTTTTTGCATGTGTGTATTATATCAAAGCTGGGTTTTAGTTTATGTCAGTTATTTCAATAGCCTCCATTTTTATTGCAGACATCTTTTTTAAATTAAAATCTATTCTTTTCAATCTTTGACAATTAATTTGAGGACATAAAACATCTTTTGGATCGGCAAAAATAAATTTTCCAGTAATATGAACTTCTTTATTTAAAAAATCATTTAAGTTTTTTGGTGACGAAGCAATTATAACCATTGATTTATTGTTTTTATCTGTGGGTTGTAACTGATAATAATTTTCATCAGCAGTAATTATGTAAGTTGCAGAAGAATCTGATAAATCAAAAAATTGTTCAGGCTTATCTTTAATAAAAAAACTAAGTCTTAATAAGACTATAAATAATATAGCAATAATGCTAACTTTTATTATTATTTTTTTCATTTTATAAATGTTGAGAGGGATATTAGTATTATAATTATATATAATATCCCTCTCGGTTTTGGTCGTTGATTTGATTTAGTGTGTTATTTGAAGCGGATTTCCCAATTATCGTTGTTTTTCCACCCTGGATGTATATATGCCCATTTTGTTGAAATACCCCAAATGTAATTACCATCTTTTTTGGCATGAAAATTGAGATACAATCTTTCCCCTTTGTAATAAATTTTCGTTACATAAGGACTAGGATCTTTGAGGTTGAGATAATCAGATGCTAGAAGTACATAATTTTGATCATCCCATTTTCCTCCGCCTAAATCGCAAGGAGATGGAGTGTTGACACAATATCTGGTATTGCATTGATTATTGAGGGCATAGGCTGGTGGTGTAAGGGTACTTGTAACAGAAATTAATACTATAGATACGATAATAACTTTAAATAACATTTTCAATGTGCATCTTTCCTTTCTTTCAAATCAACGAGACAGTTAGTTACATCACTTTTAACCTAAAAATATGTTTTTTTTTAAATGGTTTTAAAAAAAACAACTCATGTTTAAAACGAATAGTTTTCCGCGGAATAATTGCAATTTACATTTTTGATATATTTTAATATATTGACTGATACCAGTGGTAGTGGATATGATGGTGAACAGCCACTAGAAATAGTGTTTTATCAATTATAATAAAAATAACAAAAATGTTGTGTCCATATTGTGGTTTTGATGAATCCAATGTATTGGAAAGTAGAGAGGCAGGAGAAGGAAAAGTGACAAGAAGAAGAAGGGAGTGTTTGAAGTGTAAAAAAAGATTCACTACTTATGAAAGAGTTGGAAGTATTGATCTTAAAGTAATTAAAAAATCAGGAAAAAGAGAAGATTATTCGAGAGAAAAATTGGAAAAATGTATAGATAAAGCTTGTTGGAAGATGAGTGAGGAAGAGAAAAATAAATTAATTGATGAAATTGAAATGAAATTATTAAATTGGCCAAGTGTGGAAATTCCTTCAAAAGAAATTGGAGTTTTAATTTTGGAAAAATTGAAAAATGTAGATCCGATGGCGTATATTCGATTTGCTACAGTTTATTTAGATATAAACGATATAAATGACTTTAAAAATTTAATTAGTAATTTTAAAAAATAAAAAAATGACAGATATATTAAGACAAAATATTAATGGTGGTGAATTAATTGAACCAAAGCTTTCAGCTAATGCGACATATATTGCTGAAACTAGGTACTCAAGAAAAGACGAGGATGGCAAGTCGCTTGAGACGGTTAAAGATATTTTTTGGAGAGTGGCGACTAATGTGGCTAAGGGAGATAAATTTTTTGGAGTTAATGATGAAGGAATAGAAAACCAAGCTAGAATTTTTTATCAATTATTTGCAGAGCAAAAATTTTTGCCAAATACTCCTTGTTTGATAAATGCAGGCAAACTGCACCCTCAATTATCGGCTTGTTTTGTGTTGCCGATTGATGATTCAATGGAATCAATTTTAGAAACCATGTCAAATATGGCGTTGATTCATAAGAGCGGTGGTGGAACTGGTTTTTCTTTTTCAAGACTTAGGCCAAGTGGTGATTATATTAAATCAAGTGGTGGCACAACAGTTGGTCCGGTTAGTTTTATGCAGGCATACAATGATGTGACGGCTCAGATTAAACAAGGCGGAGTGCGACGTGGAGCGAATATGGGAATGTTGTCGATTGATCATCCTGATGTATTGAGGTTTGCAGTGGTGAAATTAGATGAATGGAGTCTGACTAATTTCAATATTTCTTTGGCAGTGACTAATGCTTTTATGGAAAAAATCGAGGTTGATAAAAAATTTGTGACTGATGATTCTGTTCCAGAAGAGATAATTGAAGAAATAAGATTGGCTGAACAAAACAGAAATGTTGACCAAAGATTGAGAGATGTAGAGATTGGGGTGAAAAAATTATATGATTGGGCGTCTGCGAATCAGACTGGTGAGGGATATGAATTGATCAATCCCAGAACTAATGAGGTAACAATGAAATTAAATGCTTACAAAGTGTTTAATTTAATTACTAGATTAGCATGGCAATTTGGTGATCCAGGTTTAGTTTTTATTGATAGGATGAATGATTCGACTTCAAACCCAGTGCCAAGTATTGGTCGAATTGAAGCAACTAATCCATGCGGAGAACAACCACTTTTGCCTTATGATGCATGTAATTTGGGTAGTGTTAATTTGGCAAGATTTGTAAATGGAAAAGATTTGAATTGGACAGAGTTGAAAGAGACAGTTAGAATTGGAGTTCATTTTTTGGATAATGTGGTGGAGG
>Ga0172379_10001747_pt1 | contig 41703 bp, 53 predicted proteins | sample GrowelOW334metaG_FD_119756 | JGI IMG/M metagenome (GOLD analysis project Ga0172379, IMG submission 119756) | Groundwater microbial communities from an aquifer near a municipal landfill in Southern Ontario, Canada - Groundwater well OW334 metaG | ecosystem: Environmental > Aquatic > Deep... | reverse complement strand
TGCTTACAAAAAAACAAATTTTGGAAATTCAAGAGCACTTGGAAAAAGCACAAAATCCGATTTTCTTTTTTGATAATGACCCTGACGGATTATGTTCTTTTTTGCTTTTGCAGAGATATATCAAACGAGGAAAAGGAATTGCAATAAAATCCTTTCCTGAAATGAATGGAGAATATTTTCGAAGAGTTCAAGAATTAAATGCAGATTATATCTTTATCCTGGACAAACCTGTTGTTTCCTCTGATTTCTTTGACCAGGTAAAAAATTTCAATATCCCTGTTGTTTGGATTGACCATCATAATATTGAAGGATTGAAAGTTCCCGATTTTGTTTATTATTATAATTCTGCAATGAAAAATCCTAAAAAAAATGAACCAGTTACTTATTTGTGCTACAAGATTACAAACAGGAAAGAAGATTTGTGGATTGCAATTATTGGTTGTGTTTTTGACAGATTTGTTCCAAATTTTTATTCTGATTTCTGCAAACTTTACCCTGATTTATCAATTAAATCTAAAGATGCTTTTGAAATTTATTTCAAATCTCAAATTGGACATATTGTTAAAATATTTTGCTTTGCTCTTAAAGATAGAATTACAAATGTGATAAAAATGACAAAATTTTTAACAGAAGTAAAAACCCCTTATGAAGTTTTGGAAGAGAGCAATAAGAACAGGGAAATGCATATTCGGTTCAGGCAAATTTCTAAGAGATATAATAAATTGCTGGATAAAGCAAAAATGATTGCAACTGAAAATAAGCTTTTGCTTTTTCAATATTCTGGGGATTTGAGCATCAGTGCAGATTTGTCCAATGAACTTTGTTATCTCTTCCCTAAAAAGATAATTGTTGTGATTTATACAACTGGAATAAAAGCAAGCATATCTGCAAGAGGAGAAAAAGTTAAAGATTTAATTTTGCAATCCTTAAAAGGATTGGAAGGGGCAACAGGGGGCGGACACGAAAATGCTGTTGGTGCACAAGTGAAAATCAATGATATTGAAAAGTTCAAAGATAATATAAAAAATTTAATCTAATTCTTTAGATAATAAGTAAACAAGTTCTTGTGTGATAAAAGAAAATTTGTGACTTTTTAATTTTCGTTTATAAGTTTTATTGTTGGACTAATGCTACGAAAACTATAAAAATGCTGATTTATTTGTGTTTTCATGAAGATGGAATTTAATGCGAAACTAATGAATAGTGGCTGTATTATAGTCTACACTTCAATTAAACCCTACAATTAATTCAGAGATTTTTTGGTCCTGAATTGATTGAGTTTTCTATTAATTAATTGGGACAAGAAATTTTTGGAATTGTGAATGATGAAACAACAAACAAAAATGGAAAAAAGAGAATATAACAGCGAAAAAGAGAATTTGGACAATGAGCTAAGCCAATTAATGGCAATAACTCTTCGATTAGAAGACGAATTGAATTTAATGAATTAGCGAATTAATAGGTTTTACCAGAATATACAAAATATTCTGCAGGCTTATCGCAGATGATACATTTTCTACCTTTAGCAGATGTTCCTTTCGGATCCAAGAATAATGTTTTTGCCCCATTCGTTTCTTCTTTAAGAACATCCTCACATTTTTCAGAGGAGCACATTGGAATTATAGCAACTTTTTTGTTTTTTATTAAATTTAAAAATTCTTTTTTAGTTTCTGCTTTTTCAATATTTGATTTTAAAAGTTTTTCTGCTTTGTTATAAAGTTCATTTTGAATTTCCTCAAGCAATTTTGGAACTTCTTTTTTTAGAGAAGTTATCTTTATTTCTGATTTTTTTGAATCATTTCTTTTCACAATTATAACTTGTTTTTTCTCTAAATCTTTTGGACCGATTTCAATTCTCAATGGAATTCCTTTTAATTCCCATTCACTAAATTTTCTCCCAGGAGAATAATCTTCCCGGCTATCCAAGACGGGAGAAAATTCTTTCAATTCTTTCTTTATTTTTTCTGCTTCTTTCAAAACTTTTTCTTTTGTTTTATCAAATAAGATTGGAATTATTACGATTTTATTTTCTGCAATTTTTGGAGGGATTACAAGTCCTTTGTCATCGCTGTGAACTGCGAACATTGTTCCGAGCATTCTTGTTGAAAGGGCATAAGTATTTTGCCATCCATATTTTTCTTTTGCATCTTTATCTAAAAATTTAATTTGATATGCTTTTGAGAAATTCTGTCCATCATGATGAAAGCAAGGGCCCTCGATTACTCTTCCATTTGATAAAAAATAATGCAACTTTTCTGAAAAAACTGCTCCTGCAAATTTTTCTTTTTCTGTTTTTCTTCCATAAATTCCTGGAAGAGCCATAATCTCTCCAACAACTTTTTCATAAATCTCTCTTATTTGTTTCCCTTCTTGCAATGCCTCTTTTTCTGTTGCAAAAACACTGTGCCCTTCATTCCATAAAAATTCTCTTGTTCTGAAAAAAGGGACTGGATTATTAAACTCCCATCTCACCACATTATTCCATTGGTTATATCTCAAAGGCAAATCTCTCCAGCTTCTAATCCATTTTGCATACGATTCATACATTATTGCTTCGCTTGTAGGGCGGATTGCAAGTCTTTCACTTAATTTTGTATTCCCTGCTTGAGTTACCCATGCGACTTCTGGAGTAAATCCTTTTACATGTTCTTGCTCTCTTTCAAAAGATTTTTCTGGAATGAAAAGAGGGAAATAACAATTTTTTATTCCTGCTTTTTTGAATTCTTTATCACATTCTTGAACTATTTTTTCCCAAATCAAATAAGATTCTGGACGAAAAATGATGCATCCCGACACAGAACTATAATCTGCTAAGTTTGCTTTCAAAATTAATTGCTGATACCATTCTGAGAAATTTTCTTCTTTTTTTATTGTCAGTCCTTCTTGCGATTTTTCTTCCATTTTAAATTTAAAGAAAGCTAATATTTAAAATTAACTTGATTAGATTAAATCTCTAGAATAAACTTCTTGGAAAATCTCGTTTACCGTTGATTTAATATAATCTGATTCCAAAGAGAAACCTAAATTTTCTCCTCCATCTATTTTGAAATTATTTATTCCTATTACTTTCCCTGCGGTGTTTATCAAAGGACCCCCCGAATTTCCTGAATTTAATGCTGCGTCTGTTTGTATGTAAGCTTTTAATCCATTGTCTCCTTCTCGATGAACTGCAGAAATTATTCCTTCTGAAACAGAAAATTGCAATCCAAGAGGATTTCCAATTGTGATAACTTTTTCTCCAATTTGGACATTTTCTGAATTTCCTAATGTTAGAGAATCATAAATTGAACTTTCTATTTTTAACAATGCGATGTCCATATTTTCGTTTTTTCCAATTACCCAAACTTTATTGTGGGTTTTTTCGTCGTAAGTGATTATTTGTGCTGCAGTTGCCCCTTGAATTACATGGGCATTAGTTACAATATATCCACCATCGGCAATTACGAATCCTGAACCCTGTGAAATATCTGTTCTTATTGTTACAACAGATTTTATTGCGTCTTCTATAACTCCTGAAAAGTCTGAGCTTGCAGAAGCTTTTAGTTCTGTCATTTCATTATCCAAAGAACCAACTTGTGAACCCAATGATTTTAATCCTGTTTCAATTTCCAAAACGCTCGTAGATAATTCGCTGAATTTTGTCTGAGTTTCTGTTTGCAAATTAGTTATGCCTCGATTTAATTCATTAACATCTGTGGCTTGTTTTGTGAAAATCATATACATAAATAAACTGCTCATTGTCATAAATGCAATTAAAAGAAAACTTACTCCCCCGATTATTATCTTGTGATGTCTTTGCAAAGGCATTTATTTATAAAATTCTTAACATATAAAAAGCTAACTCAATTTACTTTTTTGTCTATTTGGGCCCGTGGTGTAAAGGATAACACAATCGGCTTCGGCAAGAAAATTGAAGAAACCGGTTAATCGGGGTTCAATTCCTCGCGGGCTCGTGGGTTCTTTGAAAAAGAACCTACACGGGTAGAAACAGAATGGGAAAGGGGGGTTCGTTTTATGGAAAAGAGGAATTAGTTCGAACTAAGTTAAGATATTGTTGATATTGCTCTCCGAGAATTTTCCCTTTTGAGTATAATCCTTTTACTGATTCTTCAATTTCAATATATCCCTTACCTTTAATGTCTTCTGCAACTATGTGAGTTAAACCTAATTCTACTGCTTCTGAAGGAGTCAAATTCATTGTATCCATAAATTATGAAGAAATATTCTATTTTTAAAGATTTTGAAATGATTTTATCTCAATAATTTTTCCAAAACTTCCCTTGTTGTTTTGAAATCAGCACGCTTGTTTGTTTTCTGCATAATTTTTCCAATCAAGAAATTTAATGATTCTTTTTTTCCGTTTTTATAATCTTTAACTGCAACAGGATTTTCCTTTATTATTTCTCTAGATGTTTTTTCTAATTCATCTTCAGAAGAAATCTTTGAGTTCCCTTCTGCTTCTTTTGCAGGAGAAGAAGATTTTTCTTTCCAACTTCTTAGAATTTCTTTTGCTTTTAATTCTGTAATCTTTTTCTTTTCAATTAATTTCAAGAGTTCAATAAAATGCTCTGGCTTGATTTCAATTTCATCAATTTCCTTTTTGTTATAATTTAAAACATTCAGCAATTCAATTGTAACCCACTGCGAAGCAATTTTGGGGTTTGTTTTTTCTACAATATTTTCAAAAAATTCTGCGATGTCTATTTTTTTTGTTAATATTTCTGCATATTTTTTTTCGATGTTGTATTTTTTGATTAATTTCTGCAATTTTTCCTGAGGAGTTTCGGGAAGTGAAGATTTTATTTTTTTTATTCGAGATTCTTCAATGATTATTGCAGGCAAATCTGGATCAGAAACAAATCTGTAATCATCTGCTTGCTCTTTGCTTCGCATTTTTAATGTAATTCCTTTTGACTCGTCGAACATCCTGGTTTCCAAAGCTTTCGGAACATCTGATTTTTGCCTAATAATTTCAGATTCAATTGCAGACTTGATATTTTTTAATGAATTAATATTTTTTACTTCAACTCTTGTCCCTTTTAATTCTGGAAGAGAAATATTTACATCTGCTTTTATCCCTGCTTTTTTGTCTAGGACTTTTATGTAACCGAGAGTTGTTATCAATTGCTTTAACCAATCAACAACTTCTTGTGAAGATGAAAAATCTGGTTCAGTTACCATTTCTATCAAGGGAAGCCCTGAACGATTGTAATCTATCTCTCCTGTTTTTGGATTCCATGCTGCAGGGTCTTCTTCAAGATGAACTTCTCTTATTCTTATCCCAAGAAATTCTCCATTTTCTCCTGTAGGGTTTGAATGTGGCCCTGAAATTGTATTTTGATAACCTTTTGGCAAGTCAGGCCAGTCATAATGTTTCCTTTGCCAGATTAGTTTTTTATTTACTTTGCATTTTAAAATTAATGCTATTTGAAGAGATTTTTCAATTGCGTCTTTATTTGGGAGCATTGGTTTTGCTCCTGGCTGTCCTGTGCAAATAGGGCAAATATTTTTATTTGGTTCTGTGGTTTTCGCACCGTGCTCTGTTTTGCATTTGCAGAAAAGTTTTTCTTTAGTGTTAATATATCCGTGAATTTCCAGTCCAATCATTACCATTTTAATTTTAACTTATTCTAATTTATTAAATTATTGTATCTAAATTTTTAAAAAGAAGTTTTGCATTTATCCTTAATGAAAACTAATCTCCGAGCAGAAGAGCATAATTATCACAAAAATTTTGCAAATAGGGAATGTTGCATTGACGAGGAATATGCTCATATGGGAGTAAAAAAAATAAAAGGGCATTATGTTGATTTAAAGACAGGAATTGTTGTTTCAGATAAAGAAGTTGAACTTAGGAGAACTTTGTTTGTTAATGATTCTTAAAAGATAGTTTTTTATATTTATCCGGAGTTTACTTTTTATGATAGAAAAAACAAATGCTGTTCCTGGAGATTATGTTGAAGTTCATTTGACAAAATTGATTTACGAGGGAGTTTTGTTAGAGGCTCCTGAGATAGAAAAAGGAACTGTCTTATTAAAATTAGATTCAGGTTATAATATTGGATTTAACAAGAAAGATATTTTGAAAATTGTTGTTATGAAAAAAGCTAAGGAAAAAGAAGAGGGAAAAATTGAGATAAAAAAGGATAATGAAAAGCCAACAATTGCGCTTGTGATTACTGGCGGAACAATTGCCTCAATCCTTAATCCTAAAACTGGCGGAGTTCATGCCTTGCAAAAACCTGAAGATTTTTTCAAATTTTATCCTGAACTTTTTAATAAGGTAAATGTGAGGGTTGAAAATCCATTTATGAAAATGTCTGAAGACATGGATTCGAAAGATTGGCAGAAACTTGCAAAAGTTGTAGTTGAATTGCTTAATGATTCAAATATTCAAGGTGTTGTGATAACTCATGGGACAGATACTTTGCATTATACTTCTTCGGCGTTGAGTTTTTTTATTCGTGATTTAAACAAGCCTGTTGTGCTGACTTATTCGCAGAGAAGCATTGACAGAGCTTCTTCTGACGCTAACTTAAATTTGCAATGTGCCGCGATTGTTGCTATTTCAGATATTGCAGAGATTTCTCTTGTCGGACATACTTCTTCAAATGATGATTCCTGTTATGCAATGCCTGGAACAAAGGTTAGGAAGCTTCATACTTCACGAAGAGATGCATTCAAAGTCGTAAATGCCAAACCTTTTGCGAAAATTTCCATTGATAAAACTGAAGGTAAAAATGGGAAATTTTTCCAATCAATTTCTCCAGTAGGCGAAATTGAAAGAATTTCAGATTGGAATTTAAGAAATAAGAGAAAGGCAAAACTTGATTCAAAATTCGAAGAGAAAATTGCTTTAGTTAAAATTTATCCTGGACAAAATCCAGATATTTTGGATTATTATGCTAAAAATAAATATAAAGGGATTGTTTTGGAACTTACTGGTTTAGGGCAAGCACCTACAAAAAAAGCGAGAAATTCGTGGACACAGAAACTTAAAGAAGTTCAGAAAAAAGGAATTATTATCTGTGCTGTTTCACAATGCATTTACGGAAGAGTTGATGCTTTGGTTTATTCGAACGGGAGAGAAATTTTGGAAACAGGAGTTATTTATTTGGAAGATATGCTTGCTGAAACTGCATTGGTAAAACTTGGCTGGGTTTTGGGACATGAGGAATGGGCAAAGAACAAAAAAATTGTAAAAGAAAAAATGCTCACTAATTTTGCTGGAGAATTAAATAATCGATTAGAAGAGTGAGATTTTTTCATGCGATTTCCTACAAAAATCGGAAGAAAAAAATGTTTGAACCTATTTTAGAAGAATTAAATAGTAGATTGGAAGATTAGTTGTAACTAAATAGGGATTACAAAAGGAAAGATTTAAATATCTGAAGAACAATAAATAATTATGACTGGAGAAATTAGAAAACTTAAAGTTGAACCTTTAACTATTGATGATAATCTTACTAAAGATGGTTTAGAAGCAATTGGAATTCTAACTGGAAAAGAACCATATTATGTTGTAGGAGGGGTAGCAACCCAATCTTATCTCCCAACAAGTTGTAGAAGACCCACTTCAGATATTGACCTTTCAATAGTCAAACCTTTAGTTTATGAAGATTTTAAATCTTTGAGCAAGCCCATTGAAGAATACCTTTTGGATAATGGTTATCAAGTTCAAACTAGTAAACATCAAAGAGCATTTAATTTAGAAGTTGAAGATAAAGAAGGAAGACAATTACTAATTGAATTTTCAAGAAGAAATGCTCAAAGTTTTGAACATTCAAAAAAGAAACTTGAAAGAGAATTAGCAAATTCAAAAAGAAAAATAGTTGAAACAAGAAATTCTACCTATATTACTGCTTGTTCTGAAGATATTATTGTTCCAAAACTTGCCAGAAGTATAAACGGGCTTATTAGAAATTCTTCACTTAAAGATTATCTTCCATTAAAAAACGTAAATATCTCTGAAGCATACATTCAAGAAAGATTAACCTTAATAAAAAAATTAAGAGAGCAATCAATGTTAAACAATACAAATATGCAATTTTTTGATGAATTAAAATTTGTTTCAGATTTATTTGATATTAGAATATTATCTGAACTTGTAGGTATAAATGTTGATTATTTTAATAAATCTGCACAAGATTGGACAAATGCTTTCTCTCATGATACTCTAGAAAAAACTCTCTTATTTGATTTGTTATTACCTGGATTAGAAACATTTAATCCCAAATTTTAATAAACTCCTTTGTTCTTTTTATTTTATGTCTGAAATTGATTATGAAAAATTAGGATTCAAAGCAGGATTAGAAATTCATCAGCAGTTGGATACAAAGAAATTATTTTGCAATTGTCCTTCGATACTTAGACAGGATACTCCACATTTTACAATTCAAAGAAAACTTCACGCAGTTGCAGGAGAAAGCGGAGAAGTTGATGTTGCTGCAAAACACGAAGCTGAAAAAGAAAAAGAATTTATTTACGAAGGTTATGATACAACTTGCCTTGTCGAAATTGATGAAATGCCCCCTTATGAAATTAATGAAGAAGCTTTGAAAATTGCTGTTCAAATCGCTATTATGCTGAATGCAAGAATTCTTCCGATTACTCAAATTATGAGAAAGACAGTTATTGATGGGAGCAACACTTCTGGATTTCAAAGAACGATTTTAATTGCACAAGATGGATGGATTATTACTAAAAGAGGCAGGGTTGGAATTCAGAGCATTTGTTTGGAAGAAGACGCTGCGAGAATAATTGAGAAAAAAGAAAATCAAACTATTTTTCGATTGGATAGATTAGGAATCCCTTTAATTGAAATTGCCACAGAACCAGATATAAAAGATTCTGAACAGGTTAAAGAAACTGCATTGCAAATTGGGCAAATTCTTAGAAGTTGCAAAGTCCGAAGAGGAATTGGGACTATAAGGCAAGATTTGAATGTTTCAATTAAGAGGGGGGAAAGAATCGAAATAAAAGGATTTCAAGATCCTGCGATGATGGTTGAAACTGTGGATAATGAAATAAGAAGACAACTTGATTTAATTGATAAAAAAGAAATGGTAAAATCTGAAGTTCGAAATGCACTTCCAGACGGAACAACTGAATTTTTGCGTCCTATGCCTGGGGCAGACAGAATGTATCCTGAAACAGATTTGCCTCTTCTGAAAATTTCCAGAGATCTGATTAATGATGCGAAAAAAAATCTTCCTGAACTTAGAGAAGAGATTGAAAAAAATTTAGGAAAAATTGGATTGAGCGAAGAGATGGTAAAACTTTTATTCAAGCAAAACAAAATTGAAGAGTTCAAGGAATTGCTTGATATTTTTAATGAGCCAATGTTCATTGCGAAACTTCTGCTTGTTCTTCCTAGAGAAATTGCTTCGCACGAGAAAAAATCAATTGAAGAAGTTGAAGAAATTTTAAATAAGGATATTTTAATTTCTGTTGCAGAATATTTGAGAGACAAGAAAATTTCACGAGAACAGATTAAATTAGTTCTTGAAAGAATTGTCAAGGGAGATAACGTAGAGAAAGCAGTTGAATTTGAAAAACAGGATGATAATATTGAAGAAGAAATTCTTAAGATAATAAAAGAAAAACCAAATCTCTCTGAAAATGCTTACATGGGATTAGTAATGAAAGAAATGAAAGGAAAAGTTAATGCCGGGGAAGTTATGGGAATAATAAAGAAGTTAATGGGAAAATGAGCAAACAGGAAATTTGCCACAAATATAAAATGGGAGATTTTACATAATGAGCAAACAGGAAATTTGCCACAAATTCAAAAGGAGTTTTGAATAATGAAAATATTAGCAATTGGAGACCCACATGGAGATTTAGAAAAGATTAAGAAAATTCCTATTGAAAATGTTGATTTAATTTTATTAACTGGAGATTTAGGGAAAGCGGATTTTGCTAGGAAAAGATATTTTGAAAATGTTAAAAGAAAAAAAGAAGGTTTGAATAAATTAAAATACGACGGAAAAGCTAGTAAAATTGCTTACACTGAAATTTCTGATTCAACCTTAAATATTTTAAAATATCTTTCTAAATTTTCTCAAATATATTCTATCTTGGGAAATGTTGGTAATAATATGATAAAAGATTCTGAAGTCAAGAAAGATGAAAAAAAGTATAAAGTTAAACTTCCCTATTTGGGTAGAGAAATAAAAAAGATAAAAATTTTTCATCTTGCGATAAATAGACTAAGAAAGTTAAGTAATCTTAAAATTGGTTTTTTGGAATATTTTATTGATACTTCTTGGGTTAAAGAATTCAAGCCCTCAAACTACAAGAAGAGTATGAAAAAAGCAAAAAAAGAAACAGAAAAAGCAAAAAGAATTTTAAAGAATTTTAAGAACTTAGACATTTTAATTTGTCATCAACCGCCTTACGGAATTTTAGATAAAGTAAGTGGAAAATATGGTGCTCCAAAATATTACATTGGAAAACATGCTGGAAGCAAAGCTATTTTAGATTATATAAAAAAATATCAGCCGAAATATGTTTTTTGTGGACACATTCATGAAGGAGAAGGAAAAGCAAAAATAGGAAAAACAGAAGTTTATAATTTGGGTGTTGCAGGGCATAAGATAATTGATTTACCGCAAAACTAATAAATCCCTTCATATACCAATTCTAATGGAAAATCGCATATTAATCTCTGAAGTTTTCAAGAGTAAAAGCAAGAAAGTTGAAATTGCTGGATGGGTAAAAAATATAAGAGCATTAGGGAAAATAAAATTCTTGGTTCTTAGAGACATGTCTGGAGAAATTCAAGTAACTGGGGTTAGTAGCATGGTAAGCAAAGAAATTTTTGAAATGATGGATAAAATCCCGCGTGAGTCTGTTATATCTGTTGAAGGGGAAATCAAGGATTCAAAGCAAGCTCCTGGAGGAAAAGAAATTATTCCCAAGAAAATTACAATTTTAAACAAAGCAGAAGATTTGCCTATTGATATATCAGATACTTCAAAAACAGAATTGCCAAAAAGATTAGATTATAGATTTTTGGATTTTCATAGGAAAAAAATTCAGGCGATTTTTAAAATTCAGAATGTTATTTCAAATACTTTTAGAGAACATTTTTACAAGAAAGGATTTTTTGAAATGCAACCTCCGTGTATAATTAGTGCAGCATCAGAAGGAGGAACAGAACTATTCGAGGTTAAGTATTTTGAGAAAAAAGCTTACTTGGCACAAAGCCCTCAGTTGTATAAGCAAATGCTGGCTTGTTCTATGGAAAAAGTTTTTACAATCACCCCTGTTTGGAGAGCAGAAAAACACAACACTACGAGACATATTAACGAAATAAGACAGATGGATATTGAAGTTGCTTTCAAAAACCAGTTTGAAATTATGAAAGAAGAAGAGGAAGCAGTAGTAGATATTGTCAAAAATGTTTTGGAAAAATGCAAAGAAGAATTGGAAATTTTAGAAGTTAAGAATTTGAAAGTTCCAAAAGGAGTTTATCTTGCTTATGAGGATGCAATTAAAAAAGTGGGTGGAAAAATTGGAGAAGACTTTACTCCTGATCAAGAAATAAAACTTTGTGCAATGTATCCTGGAGATCTTGTCTTCACACATTCTTGGCCTGCATCAATAAAACCCTTTTATATTATGCCTGAAAATGAAGAAGCAAATTCAAAAGTCAGCCAAGGATTTGATGCACTTTATCTTGGAGTTGAAATTTCTTCTGGAGGGCAAAGAATTCACTTGCCTGAATTATTAACTGAAAGAATAAAAGCAAAAGGACTTAATCCAAAAAATTTCAAAGATTATATTGATTCGTTTAGATATGGAGCACCTCCACATGCAGGTTGGAGTATTGGATTAGAAAGAATAACGCAAAAAATCTGCGGATTGGATAATGTCAAGGAAGCAACTATGTTCCCTCGGGATAGAGACAGATTAACTCCATAGTTTCTTCCCTTCGCTTTGCTCAGATACTCACAACAAGTTGTTCGCATTAAGGAAGCAACTATGTTTCCTAGGGACAGGGATCGTCTCACTCCGTGAAACGCCCCGTGCACTCCTTCGTTCGCGCAGGGATAGATTAACTCCGTAACTCTTATTCTATTTTATATTAATCTTAGTTAAATTTAAATATTACTTAGTATTACTTAATATTACTATGGAAACAATCAGCTTAAAGTTGGAAGAGAATTTTTTAACTGCAATTAAAAAAGTTATGAAAAAACATAATTACACAACTAAGACAGAGTTTATTCGTGAATCTATTAGAGATAAAATAAGAAAATTAGAAGAGAAAGAGATTGTTGAAGATAAAGACATGATGGAACAGATTAATGCTAGTGAAAAAAATATTAAAAAAGGAAAATTAAAATCTTTTAGTTATTAATAAATTTTATGAGTTCCAATCGCTTCTATAATAATAATCTTTTTTATTCCATCAATTGTATAAATCATTCTTATATTTGAACCCAACCAGCATGCCCATTTTCCATTTAATCTTCCAAATAATTTGTGAGCTTCATTTGAATGGTAAGGATTTTCTTTTAATCTGTCCAATTTATTTTTAATATCCTCTCTTAACGAAAGATATCCCCTTAGTTCTTTTTCCGTTTTTGAATTTGCAATGAATAATGCATACATAATAGGTTTAATCTCACTAACTTTTTATAATTAATTTTCCTTGGTTTAATCTTCAACTTAATTAGAGTAATGCTTAAATAATAGTTTTTTTTCTTGATAAATATGAATAATCTAACAACTAAAACAAAATACTGGCATGAATTAACTGAAGAAGAAAAAAAGGCGATTCATAATCCAGATAATTATCCCATTATTTCAATAATTAAAGGCATACCTAGAGAAACAAAAGAAAAAATTTATCACGAGTTATGTGATGTTCCCTCTCTTGTAAAGAAAAAATATGAACATGAACAAATAAAGTGGCTAAATGATGCTGGACAATATTTATGGGAAAATGAATTTCATAAGGATAAAACTATAGATGTTCAGAAAACAGGATTATTTGTTAATGAAATCCTTCATAGTCCAATTCGAATTGAGTATCGGCTTTATTATGTTGCAAAAAATCCAAGAGTAATAAATGGAATAGAAGCAAGCAAAGAGTTAGCTGATTTTTTATATGATGTTTATAAAATTACAGGTGGGAGATTTGGAGCAAGAGTTAATTCCCTATTAAAATCTGCTTAAATAACTAAATTTTTATACCTTTTATTCTTGTTTACGGTATGAAAAAACTTTCAATTTTTTCTCCTGTCCTCGGCAGGAGACCTGCGGATACAAAATCTGGAGATTTTGTATAATGAGCAAACGGGAAATTTGCCACAAATATAAAACAGGAAATTTTACATAATGGATTTTTTATGGCGACAAATGTCAGATAAGGAAAAAGAAGAAGTAAAGAAACAGGTTAATTCTATAATTGATTCTTTTTCTAAGAAACTCTCGCAGATTAAAACAAAAATAGAAATTGATGATGGAATTATTTTGGAAGATTTTGAAAGAAGCGAAGTAGGAGAGCCGTTGGAAATATCAAAGAGGATTATGTTTGAAAATGCTCCTGAAAGCAACAAGGATTTTATAATTGGAGAAAAAAAATCATGGAAATGATTTTAACAATTAATAAAATTAATTGGAAGAAAAAATGGTAATGTATGAAGTAATCATTGTTAATGAAAAAGAATTAGAACGAAAGAAAAAAGAAATCGCTCAAGATGGGGCAGAAAAACTTCATATTCTTTCTGATTTTGATAGAACAATCACTTATGGGCTTGCTGATGGAAAGAAAACACCTACAGTAATTTCTCAACTTAGAAGCGACCCAAAATATTTGGGAGAAGATTATTCTAAAAGAGCAAATGAATTATTTGACGTTTATCATCCAATTGAAATTGACTCTAAGATTTCTTTAACAAAAAAGAAAAAAGAAATGGATGATTGGTGGATGAAACATTTTAACCTGATTGCAGAATATAATCTAACAAAAGAATTAATTAAGAAAGTTGTTAGGGAAAAACCATTACGATTTAGAAAAGGCTCTTTAAAATTTTTAACTTTGCTGAATAACAAGAATGTTCCTCTTATCTTTATGTCTGCTGCTCCTGGAGATATGCTTATTGAATACCTTAGTCAAAATAAGCTATTGCTTCTGAATATTTCTGTTATCTCTAATCTTTATGAGTGGGATAAAGATGAAAAAGCTATTCAAATTAAAAAGCCAGTAGTTACTTCTGTAAATAAAGATGAAACTCTTATTCACAAATTTCCTATTTATGACAAAATAAAAAATCGAAAAAATGTTTTATTACTAGGAGATGGATTAGAAGATGTTGGGATGATTGAAGGCTTTGATTACAAGAATCTGATTAAAATTGCTTTCTTAAATGAAAATGTTGAAGAAAATCTTCCTGCATTCAAGAAAGTGTATGATGTTATCTTGCTGGGAGACCCTGATATGAGTTATGTAAATAAATTAGTTAAGGAAATTTTAAAATGATAAAAATAAAACTTTATGCAATTGGAAATGAAGATAATTTTAATTATTACACCTTTGATAAAAAGCAAAAGATAGCAGAATATTTAGCGATGATTTTAAGCAGAGTTTTCAGAGTTTATTTAGAATTTGACAATCCAGAAAATAATAAAAAAGTTAATATCGAAAAATACAAAGATTATCATGAATCAGTTAGTTCACATGAAAAGATTAGAATAGATATTTTTTATGGAGATAAAAAAATGTTTGTTACAATTAATTGTTCAGAATCAGATAGATTACGATTTAATGAAGAATTATTTAAAATTGCAGAAATGCCCAAATCAAATAAAAAGAAAATTCCGAAGTTACTTAGAAAATGAATACTCAACAACGACTTCAAATTTATCTTAAAGAAATTGAACTTAATGATAAAACTGGAAAAAGAATAAATGCATTTATTCAAATTAATCCTCATGCTATGGAAGAAGCTAAGGCAATTGATGAGAAAAAGAAAAAAGGAAAGCTTTACGGAAAAATAATTGCTGTGAAATCTAACATAAATGTTTTGGGATTAAATGCAACTTGCGGAAGCAAAGTTCTTGAAAATTATAAAAGCCCTTATGATGCAGAAGTTATTAAAAAAATAAAAGATGAAGATGGATTAATTATTGGGATGGCTAACTGTGATGAATTTGCATGCGGATGGAGTGGTGAAACCTCAGCTTTTGGAGCGACAAATAATCCTCAAGCATTAGGATATGTTGCTGGCGGAAGTTCAAGTGGAAGTTGTGCAAGTGTTTCTGCAAATTTTTGTGATATGTCTTTAGGAAGTGATACAGGAGGAAGCATAAGAGTTCCTGCATCTCATTGCGGAGTTGTCGGATTAAAACCAAGTTATGGAAGTGTTTCACGATATGGATTAATTGATATGTCAATGTCTTTGGACCAAATTGGAGCAATTGCAAAAAATGTTTCTGATACTGCTCTTTTATTTGATGTAATAAAAGGGAAAGATGAAAAAGATGCAATCTGTGTTGGAAGCAAAATGGATTTCAAGGAAATAGAATCAATTCCAAGAAATATTAAAATTGGAGTTTTAGATTTTAAAATACAAGACTCAAAAATACAAAGAATTTTAGATGAGAGATTAAAAGAAGCAGAAAAAAAATACAAATGGAAATTTGAAAAAATAAAATTAGATTACATTGACTTCGCTGTTGCAACTTATTTTCCCATTGTTTATACTGAATTTTTTTCTGCAACAAGGAGATTGGATGGAAGGAGATTTGGAAAAAGAATTGAGGAAGCGTGCGGTCCTGAAGTTTTAAGAAGAATAATGGGTGGAAGCGAAATAAGCAAGGCAGAACATGCTGGAAGATATTATCATTTAGCTTTGAAAGCAAGAAAATTAATTGAGGAAGAATTCAAAAAATATTTCAAAAAATTTGATTGCATAATTTGCCCAACTGTTCCACGACTTCCTCATCAGATTGGAGAAAAAATTTCAATTGAAGAAATGTTTCAATATGATGCTTTGACTTGTCCGATAAATCTTTCTGGAGATTGTGCGATAAGCATCCCAATGGGAGAAGTGGATAAAATTCCAGTGGGGATGCAATTAATCTGTGAAAAATTTCAAGAGCAAAAATTATTTCAAATTGCAAGGAGTTTTGAAAAATTATAAAATGGAATACTTATCTGGAAGCAAAAAGGAATTTATTGATTTTTTAAATTCAATTGGGAAGAAAGATAGAATTGGGATAATTAGTCATACGGATTTAGACGGAATTGCCTGTGCAATTTTAATCAACGAAGCGTTAAAGCAGAAGAAACTGAAAGCAAAAGAAATTTGTTTCACCTCTGTTGGAGAAGAACTTATTAATGATGTTAAAGAAAAGTTTGAAAAGAAGAAGATAAACAAAGTATTTTTTTCAGATCTTAGTGGGGATTTTTTGTTAACTCAGTTAGAAAGATTCAAGAAAATATTTGACTTTTTTATTTTAGACCATCACCCATCTAACATTGAAGGCAAGAATATAATTAAAACAAAATCAGAAGACTGCACTACTCTTGTTCTTTATGATTTGCTAAAAAAAGAATTTAATGTGGAAAAATGGAAAGAACTAGTTTTAGCTACTGCAATTTCGGAATTTCCTCATGCGAGCAAAGAAAACTTTGAATTTATAAAAGAGACTTATCCTTCAATAAATTCAGAAAATATATGGGATTCTGTTCCTGCAAAAGAAGCGGAAAAAATAGGCTTTGCTCTTATATATTTTAAAGAAAAAGAAAAAAAAGTTTTTAACCTCTTGCAAAAACAAAAAATAAATTCATTTGGAAAATACTATGAGAGAATAGAAAAAGAAGTAGATGATTATAAAAAAGATTTTAGAAAAGATGCAGAATTTTATCCTGAAAAAAATCTTTATTTATTCTATAAAAATTCTAAATATCATTTAATTTCTTTAGCAATTAATAAACTTGCTTTAGAATTTCCAGAAAAAACAATTGTGTGCATTAATGACTCTCGGAATAGTCCTGAATTCTTATCGGCAAGTTTTAGGAATCAATCTGGAAAAGAAAACATGAATTTATTAGTAAGGAAAGCATTAATTGGATTAGAAAATGCTACTGGTGGTGGACATCCAAAAGCTTCTGGGGGAAGATTTATGAAAAAAGATTTGGAAAAGTTCAAAAATAATTTATTAAAGTGATTTAGATAAATATTTAAATATATTTTTTCTTAGATAACTATGAAGATGGAAAAGAGGAGATTTGTTCACGAGTTTGTGTTGATGTTTCTTTTAGCACTTGCCGTCGGAGCAATTGTTCTGCAATCACATTATAACTCGGGACTTACTGGTTATGTCACTTCTGGAGATTACACTGATGAAGTTTCTTGCGAAAGTGCAGGTTATACTTGGGAGGAGACTTGTACAGATATCTCTAATTGTGTATTATGTGATGATTTAGAAACTTGTGTAGAAACTTATACTGAAGTTTTATGTGATGATTTAGAAACTTGTCAAACAACTTGTGCGGAGAATGATCCTTCTTGCGTATTATGTGATGATTTAGAAACTTGTGTAGAAACTTATACTGAAGTTTTATGTGATGATTTAGAAACTTGTCAAACAACTTGTTCCGAATGCACTAATCAGTGTGTTGGTGCAACTTGTGGAAATTCTGTTGTTGAAACTGGAGAAACTTGTGAACTTGAAGGAACTGTCGCTTGTGAAAATGATGGGGGATATGCAGGGAGTAAACTTTGCAATTCTGATTGCCTTGGATTTGGGGAATGCTCTTCAACAGAATCTTGTGGGGATGCTGTTATTAATGGGAACGAAGAATGTGACGGAAATACTTTTGAAACAACTTGCATAGATGAAGGTTTTGATAACGGAGATTTAGTTTGTGATAGTTGCAGTCTTAATACAGATTCTTGCGATTATGATATTGATGAGGGCACTTCTGAGGAAAGCAGTTCTGAAACTGATTCAGTTGCTACTGGTGAAATAATTTCTACTTTATCTTGCACTCCGAATTGGGAATGTGGCGATTGGCAAGAGTGCGTTGAGAGCATACAAGTAAGAGCATGCACAGATACAAATAGTTGCGGAAATCAAGATGGAATGCCTGAAACTTCACAAGCTTGCACTGTGGAGATAAAAGAAACTTGCTTTGATAAAATAAAGAATCAAGATGAAACACAAGTTGATTGCGGTGGAGTTTGCAAGAAATGCAATATCTTTGTAATGGCTGGAAGTGCAATAAGCGGACCAGTTGGAAAATTAAATACTTTCTTTTCTAATAAAACAAATGTCTTCATAGTATCTGGAGTTTTAGGATTCTTAGTCGCAGGATTTTTTGTTTTCAGATTTTTTTCAAAGCACAAATTGAAAGTAAGTTTAAGTGAGAAATAAATACCATTTTTCAATCCAAATCTTTAAAAAATTCTATTTTTATATTATTTTATGGATGATTGTATATTCTGTAAAATAGCAAAAGGGGAAATTCCTTCTTCAAAAATATATGAAGATGAAAAATATTTGGCATTTGTGGATATTATGCCTGCAACTAGAGGGCATGCTTTAGTAATTGCAAAAGAACACTATTCTACTTTTTTAGACATTCCTAAGAAAGAATTAAGCGAATTGATTCTTTTAACTCAAAAAATTGCTAATGGGGGTTATTAAAGCGGTTAATGCTGAAGGATATAAAATTGAAATGTTTAATGGTGCAATTTCTGGACAAACAATCCCCCATGCACATTTTCATATTATCCCAAGATATTCTAATGATGGAATTGAATTGAGGGCAGATAAAAATTGGTGGGTAGGAAAAAAGGATTTCTATGAAAAGGGGAAATCCAATGAATTGGCTGAAAAAATTAAATCCTTCTTGTGAGAAATAATCCTAACCCCGAAATCTTTATAAGTATTTTTTTGCTTCTTGCTATATGAACATTGGAGATGTGGAACTAAGATGGCTCGGACATTCTGGGTTTTTAATAAAGAATCACAAAGTAATTTATATTGACCCTTACAATATAAAACCTGGCTTGGAGAAAGCAGATATTATTTTAATTACCCATAGTCATTATGACCATTGCAGTATTGCAGACATAAAAAGTTTAGTAAAGCCAGGAACTAAAATTATTCTCACAGCAGATTCACAGAGCAAGATTACACGATTAGATTCCCCTATTGATATTCAGATTGTTGAACCAAATCAAGAGTTGAATCTTGGGGAACTTAAAATTTCGACTTTACCTTCGTATAATTTAGATAAACAATTTCATTCAAAAGAAGAAGGATGGGTGGGTTATGTTGTTAAAATAAATAATGTAATCATTTATCACGCTGGAGATACTGATTTTATTCCTGAAATGCAAAAACTTACTGGGCATAATCAACAGGGCAAACAGTTTATCGCTTTGCTTCCCATTGGGGGGAAATTAACAATGAATGCGGAGGAAGCTGCAGAAGCGGCTAAATTAATCAAACCTTCTCTTGCTATCCCCATGCATTATGGGACTATTGGGGGAGAATTAGAAGATGCAGAAGAATTTGTTAGATTGTGCAAGAAAGAAGGAATTAATGCGAAGATTTTGGAGAAGTCGTAGATTTTAAAAACAATGGAATTGTTTTAGAGAAGTAGTGGGGAGTTAGTTATCACCTCTTTTTTTACATAGCCATCATCAAAATTGAACAATACGTTGGGGGTTTTATTTATTAACAAAAATTCTTTTCTTTTCAAGGGGATTAGTGAAAAATAAAAAATTTATTAAACCTATTTCTTCATCTTTAACCATGGATTCATTTCTTCAACGAAAAAAAGATGTTCTTTCTAAATTGGACAAATCTTCAATTGGAAAATGGGATGATAAGATTGTTTCTTTATGTAAGAAGATAAACACAAAAGAGAATTATTACACCACTTCGTCTTGTTCTGGAAGAATTCTTTTAATGATTGAACAAGATAAAAAAGGAGAAGATTTGTTTGTTTTTGTTTCCCACGATAAGATTTCATTTAATCAATTAAAAAAAGAAATTGCAGAAGTATTAGCAAAAAATAAAAAAATTAAATTCAAAATGGAACCTTGCATAATTCATATTGTCTGCAAAACTTTGGAAGATGCTGAAAAACTTTTTGAAATTGGAAAAAATGCGGGATGGAAAAGATTAGGGATAATTGGAACAAGTCACGGCTTTACATTTGAATTGAACAGCACTGAAAAATTAGAGTTTCCCATAATAGAAAAAAACAAGCTTCTTGTCGATGATAATTTCCTTAAAATAATTGTTGAAGATGCGAATGAGAAATTGGAAAAGGGATGGGGAAAGATTAGGAAATTGGAAAGTGGGATGTAATAGAAAGATTTAAATATTTAAACATATATATGTTTTTACACATAAAATGGTAAGCATAACACTTTCAGTCCCTGAAGAAGTAAGAGAAACAATGAAAAAATTTCCTGAAGTAAATTGGTCTGGTTTAGTGAGAACTTGCATAATTGAAAAAGCCAAAACACTTACTATAAAAGAAAGCTTGTTAAATGACTTGTCAAAAGAAAAAGAGTTTAATGAATGGGCAGTAAATATTGTCAGAAGAGGAAGACATAAGGATGAAATGCGTAGTTGATACAAATATCCTCTTTAGTTTTTTTAAAAAAGATTCTCTTACAAGAAAATTTTTACTATCTTCAAATAATTTTATTTCATCATCTCTTGCTTTAACTGAATTAAAAAAATATTCTCCCCTTATTATTTCAAAATTTAATATCTCTGAAAAGGAATTTTTGATTGAGTTGAATAGATTAAAAAGATATGTTAAATTTTTTCCTTCCCCTTTTTATAAAGAATATCTAAAGTCAGCATTAATAATTTCACCAGATAAAGAGGATGCAGATTTTCTTGCTCTTTGCATCAAAATGCAATTTCCTCTTTGGAGCAATGATAAAGATTTGAAAAAGCAGGACAAAGTTACAATTCTCTCAACAGAAGATTTAGTTAATGTTTTGTTTTAAAAAGCGGGTAGAAAGAGGGAAGGGAAAGAAATTTAGTCTCCTAATTTTTTGATTTCGTTTTTTATTGTGATAAGAGTTATTATTTTTTCCAATCCTTTATCGATTATTTGCTTTTGTTCATCTGTAAATTCCTCTGGATGGCATAAATAATATTCCAATTGAAAAAATGATTTTTTAACTCCCCCTGATTTTTAAATACTTGGGGATATTGTCTTCGGGAGATTTATTCTCTTTGTAATAAGCAAGCACCTTTTCCAATGCATCCAATAAATAAGGATATTTTTCATTTATTTCATCTCCCATAAACTGATTTAACAAATTTAATTTATAAAATTATATTTAATAAAAAACAACTATTAATTAGAAAAAGAAATAAAATAACTATTCTCCAGAGATAATACTTATTTAAAAATAAGAAGTGCTTCATTCTTTTAATATTAATTTAAACGTCAAATAGATTAAATTAACATTCGTCGACGAAGCACTCTTTCTTAATAATAAATGGAAATGTACGAAATATTTAAACATTTCGTTGAAATAAGATACATTTCGAATTCCTGATACGGGAATTATATACAAGTACAAAGGAGGAAAAATAAAAAATGGTATTAGATTTTGCAAAAGAAGCGATTGAGAATGCAGGAACTCATAGCATCAACTTCGATGATTTGAGAGCTGGAAAAGCTAACATTAAAGTTGTTGGTGCTGGAGGAATGGGATGTAACGCAATCACTTGGCTTTTTAATAAAGGAATAACTGGAGCAACTGTTTATGCAATTAACACTGATGCACTTCACTTAAGCGTTTCTAAATCTGACGAGAAAATTCTTATAGGGAAAGAATTGACAAGAGGACTTGGATGTGGGGGAAACCCTATGAGAGGAAGAGAAGCTGCAAAAGAAGCTTTGGCTGACTTGAAAAAAGCTGTTGGTGGAGCTGATATGGTTTTCATCGTAAGCGGAATGGGTGGAGGAACAGGAACAGGAGCTGCTCCGGTAATTGCTCAAATTGCTAAGGAATCCGGTGCAGTTGTTATAGGGGTTGTCACAATGCCTTTCGAATCTGAAAGAGCAAGAATTGACAAAGCTGAATTTGGATTACAGGAGTTAAGAGATGTTACTGATACAACAATTGTTCTTGATAACAATAGACTTGTTGATATTGCAGGGCAATTGCCAATTGAACAGGCGTTTGCTGTTGCTAATGAATTAATAAGCACAATGGTTAAGGGAATTGTTGAGACAATCACATTGCCTAGCTTAATCAATCTCGACTATGCAGATGTTTCAGCTATCATGAAAGATGGCGGTGTTGCTGTTATCGGAATCGGAGAATCAGATTCAACAAATAAAGTTATGGAAGCAGTTCAGCAAGCTCTTACTCATCCTCTACTTGATGTGGATTATAAGGGTGCTACTGGTGCTTTGATACACGTTACTTGCGGACCTGATTTGAAGTTAGAAGAATTCGATTTAATCGGAAGAGTTGTTTCTGAAAATTTGAGCCCTGAAGCAAATGTTATTATTGGAGCTAGAATTAGCAAGGACTTTGCTGGAAAAGTAAGAGTCATAACAATAATGACAGGAGTTAAATCTCCTTATGTTTTAGGAAAAGATTTGGAAGAAAGGTCTAACTCAGGAAGAGCTCCAACAAAGGAAATGTCTGACTTAGGAATTGAAGTTTGGAGATAAGAACAATAAATAAATAGGGACTTTTTATTTTATTTTTTCCCTTTTTTATTTTTTTATAGAAATTAGTTATTTAATTTAATTATCTTCATCAAATTACTCGCTCATTTATTCCCGCCCACCCACCCCCGAGGGAAAGTGTTAATAAGAAAAAAATTTAGAATTAATTATCTTATGGGATATCCTCTAACTTCTGCACCGACAACTTGATTCATAAGCCAACTTGCTTCGGCGGTTTCTCTCCAATTCAAATGACTTATAGATTCTCCTCGGTATTTTTAATATTCCTCGGGAGTTACAAGATTGTTTTTTATTAGATATCTTTTTCCAGTTATTCCCGGATGTTCTTCTTTCAATTCTAAAACTTCTTGCATTCTTAACCAATCATTTTCTATATTTTTTAATAATGGAGATGGTTGCATATTTTCTAGCATTTCTTCGAAATTAAGTCCTGCTATTTTACTTTTTGTTATAACTGTCATTTTAAAATTATGTTTTTATATTATTTAAATTTATTTGTAAATTATTTTATTCCCTCCCCCCTCCCAAGGTAGCGACGCTTTCAGTGTAGGGAAATTGTTAATTAAAAAATTATTTAGAATTAAGGGATCTTCCACAATGTTCTTACTGCATCTAAATTTCCAAAAGAAGCAGTTAAAATAAGTCCAAGAATTGCCGTTATAATTATCCATACAATAATCTTTTTTATCAATGTCTCTCTTTTCAAAGTAGATTTATTTTTTATCTTTCTCATTTTAAAATTAATTATCTTCATCAAACTCTTCTTCTTTATCTAAGAATTGTTCGTCATCTTGGCTGTATTCTTCTTCCCAACTATCGATTGTTTTCTTCTTGTCCATGTCTTTCAAGTCGCTAATTCTCAATTGCTTTGATTCTGAAATATTGAAACTAAGTTTTTTTGGAGCTTCTTCTTTTTGTTCTTTTTCTATTAAGGAATTATCCAAGACAAATCTTCTTGAACTTCTCATTGAAGTATCTGGAAATCCAGATGTTCCTGGTTTTCTTAAACTAACTCCTAAATAATTTTCAATTTTACTTATTATTTTATAATCATTATTGGGCAAAAATCCCTGCTCAATCATCCTCATTGTTGCTTCATTTTCCCCAATTGCTTTTGCGAATTCCTCTCTTGTTATTTTTCTAATCCTTTTTATTCTTTGAATTGTCCAATGAAAATTATCAATTAAATCTGGGGGGAGCTGAATTTTGGATTTTGCATTTTGGTCTATAATGTCTTTTAGAGTTATTTCCTTATTGATTAATCTTTTATTCATCTCAGTTAATCTGTCCCTGATAGGTTTTTGCTTTTGGGACTCTGCAATCTGATTTTCAGTTGCTCTCCTTATCATAGGAAACTTTTCAGAAGACGCACATTGACTGCAAATTTTTACAATCCCTTTATTAGAAATCGCACTTTGCAATCTTACTTTTTCTCCAGACACACCGCATTTAAAACACTCCTCCATTAAAAAAAGATAGAATTTCTCTTTTTTAATATTTCTGTGGTGAAAGATATCAATCCAAATACTTTTCAACTTCACTTATGCTGTTAATTTCAGTCAATTTGACTTTTTCATCGATTAAAATTGTTGGAAGTTCTGTGATATTGTATTGTTTAAGAAGGAGATTTATTGAAGAAATATCATTGTCTGCTGCTAAAGGGATAAGCATAATATTGTTTCCTTGCAATTCTTTTACTTCTCCCAATAAATTTGAGAAAAATCTTTGTTTTGAATTCTGTTCTATTGAGGGATTATCGTAATCGTAAAAATAAATAATGTTATGATAATCGGATTTGCATTTTTGCTTTATTTCTACACTATTCATCCAAAATAAAGTTCTTAACAAATCAAATCTCTTATGCTGAAATGTAATTTCTTCGTTTATTTGGTTTGCTTTTTCGTACTTTTCAATTTCCAATGCTTGTTCAAATATCTTATCTCCGAATTTAATATTCCCTTCAATTAATAATTCGCAATCTAAATCAAGCAATTTCATTGCATCTCTTTGGGCAGTTTGGTCAAGCAATTGCAATTCGACTTTTAATGCTAAATCATTAATCTTATCCACTCTTGAAGTTTCCATTAGATACCCCATAAATATTCCAACATTGAAAACTATCAAAGTTGCGATAAGTGCATATAAAAAAATGTATTTTTGATTTTTTATCATTATTCAAAATCTCCCATTTTGAATTTGTGCTGAAACTTCTGTTTTAGTCATTTTATCTCCACTTATTCTCCTTTTTAAAATACTTATATATTGCGATTATTGTAATAAAAGGGTAAGTCATAAGGTAGATTATTGCAAAGAAAAAGATATTAAATAAGTTTTCTTTTTTCATCATTGTTCTCTTCATCATTGAAAGGGCTATTAATGTGAAAATTATGCTTATTGAGAAAATTATTATTCCTAAATAATCGAGAAAGCTGGGAGTTATGAACAGCTGATTCATTGTCAGCAAAGGGACATCTGCATTTATTGAATATGTTGTGAATAAATAATTTGTAATTAAATTTGTTATGCTCACATAAAAGAGAACTCCTAATCCTAAAACGCCGAGGAAAAATTGGATAATGAAAAAAGGGAGCACGAACAATCCAAGCATTCCTCTTTTAAAAATTTCTTTTTTATATTTTGACATGCATTGGAGTCCGCCAATTGTCCATCTTCTTCTTTGCTTATACCATTCACCAAATTTTTGCGGAACTGTCGTCGATACATAAGTCGATAAAGACATTTCTCTTTCCCATCCTAGTTTAATTAAATGCCAAGTTATTTCAATATCTTCTGTCAAATTGTCCCCATCAAATCCAGAGGTTTCCTGAATTGCCTCTTTCCTGTATAATGCGAGAGGACCAGGGGTTACATAAATAGCTCCTGTGTATCCCAAAAGTTTTCTTGTGAAAGCAATAACACGATATTCTATGTCTTGAATTCTCTCAAAAAATCTATTACCATCCCTGACTAAAATTGGACAAGTTATTGCTCCAACTTTTTCATTCTGGAAAAAGCCAAGCATCTTTTTCAAAGAATCTTTTGCAGGATAGCTATCTGCATCAACAAAAGCAATTACATCTCCAGTTGCATATTTTAACCCTGCATTTTTTGAGCGTCCTGCATTCCCTAAATTTGTTGGATTGTTAATTAAAATTAGTTTAGGATATTTTTCTTTTAATTTTTCTACAACTTCTTTTGTATTATCTGTTGAGCAATCATTTACAATTATTACTTGAGTGATATTTTTGTAATCAATATTGAAAATGTGCTCTATTGTGTCTGCGATTGTTTCCCCTTCATTATATGCTGGAACAACAAAAGAGACGCTGTAATTTTTTTTCAATTCAGGATATTCAAATAAATTTTTTTTGTTATTCAGATATGCAATTATATTAAAAGAAAGAAGATAAATCGAACAAAACATATACATTAGGTATATTATCGAGAGGAAATTCATTTTATTCTTCAGAATTGGGAATTTTTAAAGATTCTTGTGTTAAATTTTCCCCTGAAATAGCATTTAAGGCGGATTCTTTTTCTCCCTGAAATGTAAAGTAATCGTAGAAGTCCTCTGAAAGCGAAAGTTCTTCAGTGTGCCCTGATTTTTTCTTTTTTATCAGCCCCATATCTAAAAAAGTTTTGATGTGCTCATATGCCTTATTTCCTCTTATTTTTATTATTACAGATTGTTTTATTGGCTGTTTATAGGCGATGATTCCAAGAGTTTCTTGTTCTGCCTTTGTGAATTCAGATTTCCCCCCTGCTAATTTATTTATGATATTATAATATTGAGAACGGACATCCATTTTCCATAACCCGTTTTTTTCAATGATTTCAATTGCAGAATCGCTCTTGTCATATTTTTCCTGAAGCTTTTCAATTAATTCTTGGATTATTATCGGATTTAAATCTGTTAAGGAAATTAATTCTTGCATATTTAGAAATCTCGCAGAAACAAAAAAAACTGCCTCTAATTTTTTCAAATCTTCCTGTGCTCGTGCTTCATCAATCTCTTCAATTGTCTTGCTCATCGAACCCATGATAATCAAAACAGAATTGAGATTTTAAAGGTTATGAAAAGGATTAATTCGCTTTGTAAATTAAAGTTTTGTTTTCACAATCAAAAACTTTTTCGAAATTAGAATCTAAATCTTGTTTTTGTCTTCCTGCCAATTCCATATTTGTATTTGAAAAGAAAATATAGATTTCTTGATTTTTATAATTATCAACTAAATTTTTCAAGGAATTAACATTCCAATTATTTGGGTAAAAATGTGTTTCTCTTTTTGTATAATAATAGGTTATTGGAGAATTTTCTGTAATAATCACAGAACTAAAAGAAGCATTTTTTAAAAATTCATTTCCTTTTAAAAAACAATAGTTTTCTTTTGTGTAAGATTGCTTATATGTTTCAGAAAAATTTATGCAAACAAAAAAAGATAACGATAAAATGATTAGTACAATAAAGACTATTTTATTTTTAAATTTTATATTAATTGCATCTAAAAAGAATCCACCGAGTATGCAAACAGCTGGAAGAATTGGTAAGAGAAACCTTTCTTCTTTATGGGGCATTAACATTGCCATAAATAGGAATAAAAATATCCAAAATAATAAGAAATAAACTTCATTTTTTTTGAATTTTTTTGTTATAAAAAGATAAACTAATGAAAAAATAATTAAAATACCCATAACGCAAAAAATTTCCCATCCTTGTTGAAAGAAAAAATACCATGGCTGAATGCCTCCCCAATAAGATGCCGCTTTTGAACCATGGATAAATGCCCCTAAAGGATTTCCATAAGTAAAAGCACTATAAACGAACCAAGGTAAAAGGGTTAATAAAAATATAAAAAAAGTCTGCCATAATGATTTATCTTTCATAAACTTAAAAGATTTGTTTTTTATACAAAGATAAATAAAAAATATTGGAATAATCCAAAGAGCAGTATATCTTGAAAGAATAGTCAAAGCGAGGATAAATCCGAAAAGGAATTTAGATGGTTTATTCCCTTGTTCAAATCCTTTCCAAAAAAAGAAAACAGAAAGTAAAATAAAAAATGTTGAAAAAACATCTGTAAGTATTCTTCCACTAAAATAAACATGAAAAGGGAAAACAGAAAGGAATAATGCAGAGTAGAATCCTACTTTAGAATTAAATAATTTCTTGCCAAGCATATAAGTCAAGGAAACACTTAATGCACCAACTAAAGGCATTAAAAAGTTAATTAAAAATTCGATTCTTAAAAAATAAAATACTGCCAGAGTATAAGGTAGGAGAGGGGCTCTGAATCCCGCTTTAGGCCAAGCATTATCTCCAATAAAATCGCTCCATCCTCCATTTGCAAAAGAATAATCAAATGGATTTTTACTTAATTCATAACCCAAATCAGAATAAACTGTTTCATCCCACCATTTAACTGGGGAGGAGAAAGCAAATAAAATTCTTATTAGTAAAGCAAAAATAAACAAAATAATTAAAATTTTAGTTTCTCTTTTCATTTATTGCCTCTGTTATGGTTTTAACTTCTATTTTAGATTCATTTATACATTTCAAAACTTCTTGGAAGCCTTCTGTCGAGACACTCCAATATTCGGTTGGAGAATCTTCTATGTTGTGAAAAACAAGGATTAACCATAAATTGTTCAATTTAGCATATTTTACCCAATTACAAACTTCTACAAAATTAGAATCTTTAACTACCCACTTAGACTTTAGCTCGTACAAATTTTGAGTTTTATCTATATTATAACCATTGATTAGAGGACGAGCAGAAGAATAATAATTTCTTATCAAACTAGAAACATTTTTATTATAATATCCATAAGGAAATGCAATAGAAGAGATATTAAATTCGTTGTTAATTAAGATTTCTTTAGATAACTTTAATTCTTCGTTCAATTTATTGATAGAGAGGGCAACAAGATTAGGGTGGTTTAAACTATGACTCCCAATTTCCCATCCGTCAGATTGCATTTTTCTCGCTTCATCAAAATTAATTAATGTCTTATTTTCAAACTTTCCGCTCCAGTTAGCGACCAAGTATTCAGTTCCTTTAAATCCATATTTTTTCATTAAAGGATATGCAAAATTATAATGAGATGAATAGCCATCATCAAAACTTAGAGAAATTATTCCAGTATTAAGTTTAGTTTGTTTAAATTCTAAACTAGACGCTTTTAAAAAAAAGAACCCCAGTAAGAAACAAACGATTAAAGAAATTAAAAGAAGGTATTTTAATCTCTGAATGTCCATATTTTATTCCCAAAAAAGTTTATCCATAAAGATAGTACAATTGCTATTATTTGAGAGATTAAGTAATAAATATGAAATATATCAGTTAAAATATATAGAACTAAAAGATTAATCATTAATGCTATAATACTAATAATCATAAACTTGATATATTTTGTTTTTGAATTATAAGAAATTTTTTCTTTGAAAGTCCAAATTTTGTTTAAGATAAAACTATTGGTAACTGCAAATAAAAAAGCCATTACTGCTGAAATAAGATAGTATATATGAAAAAATTCTGTAAAAACATACAAACAAAGTAAATTAATTAAGGTATTTATAACTCCGATTATCGCAAATTTAAAAAACTGGATAATATTTTTCCTTTCCATCTTACTGCACTTTAAATCTCAATATTGCACCTATTCCCGAAAGATTGTTGAATTGTTCTCCTTCGGTAGTTTCTGTTGAGACGACTTCCATTTTAGAATCAATGGCTTTTGCCAATGCTACAAGTTCGTGAGCAACTGCCTTGTCAAAATCTTTTGAAACTATTAATAATTCAACTGCACCATATTCCAACGCTTTTCTTATATCTTCAATTTTGTAAAAAGCAAGTCCTGGTTTTTCTCCGAGAGTTTTGAAAAAATTTTCTAAAACCTTTTGCTCGTGAACAATTTCCTGCCCTTCCAACAAGGGGCGTGCTTTTTCAACAAGTTCTTTTAGTCCTGATTCGTCGCTTCCGCCAATATCAACCCTTCCGATAACCTTTGCCTGCAATTGTGTTGCTAAATATTCTCCGTCGACAAATTCATCTTTTGTGGGAATTGGTCCGCCAACAATAATCCCTTTTAATTTTGGCATATCATAAAAATTTTTTTTCATCTCTTCTGCAATTCTTTTGTAAAAATCTCTTGTTAATCCTTCTGTTATTCTGTGGAATCTCTGAGAACTTTGTCCTCCAGCCCTAATCTTGCTTGGAATTCCTGAAGTCATTTTTTGCAAAACCTCAATTCTTTTCCCTTCTAATAATCCGACAGTTGCTTCTTTTCTATCCATAACAAGCAAACCGAAAACTTCTGAAACTTCCATCATTGCTTGCAAGGGTTCAAGAACAAAATCTTTATCACATCTGTAGAGCCGAATTTTCAAAGGGAGAGGAGGTTCGATAACCCATAATTGCAAATCCATTTGCCCTTCAACTTTGGAAATATTTCCTGCAAATAAAGCTAATCCATTTTCAGGGGTTCTTTTCAATGTTTTCAAATGTCGAATAATTTTATCAAGAGCATCATTGACATTATTTCTTGTAGTTGTTGATTTGATATTTTTTGCAGTTGATTTTTCTGCTTCCAATTGCTTCTGAACAGAATTCACATCATAATCTGCTGAAATGTAAACTGAAATTAATTCAGTGTGCCTTCCTTTATGGCTTTCCAATTCAAGAAGCAATTCTTCAAGTTCGTCCTTTGATGTTGTCATTTTATAAAAATTAGTTTAAGCTATTTAAAATCTACTTTAAAATTTCCTTCCTTGATTTCAACAGCATTTGCAACACTTTTCAAATCTTCCAAAAATTCTTTTAATTCTTTGGATTTTTCTTTGTCTAATGTCAAAATTATTTCTGAATTCATTGGTTTCTTGGCATTTGATTTTTCTTGCCTTATATTTTTTATTACTTCCAGCAAATTATTCCATTTATCTTTTTCTTTCTCATTTGCTTTTTCTGATTTTGGCCATTCAGAAATATGAATGCTTTTTCCTTTCTCTTGCTTTTTGAAATAAGTTTGATACATTTCTTCTGTAATAAAAGGCATAAAAGGAGCAAATAATTTTATCAAAATTAAAAGGGATTTGTATAAAGCATATTGTGCAGAAATTTTTTCATTTCCTTTTCCTTGATAAACTCTTTTTTTTACAATCTCCAAATAATTATCACAAAAATCACTCCAGAAAAAGTTGTCTAATTCATTTTTTACCTTAGAATATTCATATTTTTCAAAATTTTCAGTTGCATTTCTAACCAGTAAATTTAATCTTTCTAAAAATAACTTATCTGTTTCTTCTAATTTTTTTGGTTTGTTAAATTTGTAATCTCCCAAATTCATAAACACAAATTTAGTTGCATTTAATATTTTATTAACAAGTTTTTTCCCTGTTACTAAATCCTTTTCTTGATAATCAAAATCATCTCCGAGTTTTGCTGAAGCTGCCCAGTATCTCATTGCATCTGCTCCGTATTTTTCAAGAACTTCCTGAGGGGAAATTGTGTTACCTTTGCTCTTTGACATTTTTTCTCCTTTCATTGTAACAAATCCTGAAATTGCAACATCTTTCCACGGATTTTTTCCAAAATGCAACCTTGATTTTACTAAAGTGTTAAACAACCAAAAAGAAATTATTTCGTGTGCTTGGGGACGCAAACTCATAGGGAATATTTTTTTCTGAATTTTTTTATCTTTAATTAATTGAGTCACAATTTGAGGGCTCATTGATGAAGTAAACCAAGTATTGAGAACATCTGTTTCTGGAATTATTTTCTCTGATTTACATTTTGGACATTTGCTTACTGGGGGTTTGTCTTTCATAGGGTCCACAGGAAGCTGGCTTTCTTTTGCTAGAATAACTTCCCCACATTTTTCGCAATACCAAACTGGAAACGAAACTCCAAAATATCTTTGATTAGAAACCAGCCAATCCCATTGCAAACCTTTAACCCAATTTTCATAACGATATTTCATAAAATCAGGATACCAATTTAATTCGTTTCCCCATTTCAGCAAATCATTTTTTATATCAAGATATTTAACAAACCATTGTTTGCTTTTTACAAATTCAATTTCTGTTCCGCATCTCTCATGAACATTTACAAAATGCTTTATTGGAATTTTTTTTACTAGAAGTTTTTCTTTTTCTAAATCTTCAATAATTTCTTTTCTTGCTTCTTTTATCTTAATTCCTTCGTATTTTCCAGAGAGAGAACTCATCTTTCCATCTTCCGTAATTGATATTTTTATTGGAAGGTTGTAAGCTTTTTGCCATTCCATATCTGTTTGGTCTCCGAAAGTGCAGCACATTACAATTCCTGTTCCTTTATTCATATCAACTCTTTTATCTTCCATAATGGGAACTTCAAAATTCATCAAAGGAACTTTTGCCATTTTTCCTAAATATTTTTTGTATCGTTTGTCATCTGGATGATAAAAAAGTGAAACACATGCAGGCAATAATTCTGGACGTGTTGTTGCTATTATAATATCTTCTTTTCCAATTTTGAAAATTATATCATTAAAAAAAGAATCAATTTCTTTATCTTGAACTTCAACTTGTGCAACTCCTGTTCGGCATTCTGGACACCACATCGCAGGTGCGTCTTTTCTGTACATTTTATTTTTTTTATACAAATCCAAAAATGACCATTGTGAAACTTTTCTTGAATGTTCATCAATAGTAGAATACTTCAAATTCCAATCGCAACTTATTCCGATATTTTTCCAATCTTGAATAAAATTAGGAAGTTCTTCTTTGAGAAAATCCATGCATAACCTTATAAAATCTGAACGAGGCATGTCTTTTGATTTTACTCCGCGTTTTTTTTCAACTAATCTTTCTGTGGGGAGTCCATTGTCATCTGTTCCGAAAGGGTAGAATATTTCATATCCCTTCATTCTCATAAATCGTGCGATGAAATCTGTTTGGCTGTAAGAGCATGTATGTCCGATATGCATTTTTCCAGAAACTGTTGGAGGAGGGGTATCAATTGAATAAATTTTTTTCCTTCCGTTTGGATTGAATTTGTAAATTCCTTGCTTCTCCCATAATTTTAAGCATTTATCTTCTATTTCTTTGGTGTTGTCTGATTTTTCTGGCATTGATATATTTATCAAGAAACTTTTAAATACCTTATCATTTTAATTTAATAATGGCAGATGGTGTTAATGTTCCTTCAGGAAATGCAGGGCTTGTAAAATTTAAAGAGGGTTATGAAAGTAAATTTTCTCTAAAACCAACACAGATTATGATTTTTGTTTTGTTGATTGTTGTGTTTAGAATTGCTCTTCAACTTTTTATAAAATGATTCCCGGAATTGATCCTAGACAAATGCAGTCTATGATGAAAAAAATGGGAATTAATCAGGAAGATATTCCTTCTGCTAGGGTGATAATTGAAAAAGAAGATGGCGGGAAAATTGTGATAGATAATCCTTCGGTAATAAGAATAAAAATGGCTGGACAGGAATCTTTTCAGATAACAGGCGATGTTTCTGAAGAGGATAGAGGAAAATTTTCGGAATATGACATTAAGACAGTAATGGAAAAAACAAATTGTTCTGAAAAAAAAGCCAGAGAAGTTTTGGAAAAAACAGGCGATTTGGCTGATGCTATCTTAGAATTGAGCTGAATAATGGAAAAAGAAAAATACGTTCCTTCTGAAGAAATTATGGAAAAATATGCAGACGTATTGATTAATTTTGCTTTAAACGGGGGTGAAGGGATAAAAGAAAGAGAAACAGTTATTCTCCAAGTTCCCGAATGTGCAAAACCAATGTTGATTCATTTAAGGAGAGCGGTTCTAAAGGCAGGAGCATATCCAATAATTCATTATCTTCCGGATGATATACAAAGAGAATTTTTTGAACTTGCAAACACAGAACAATTGCAATTTTTTCCGGAAAAATATCTCAAGGGAAGAGTTGAACAAGTGAATCATTTTGTAACAATAATTGCAGAAACAAATAAACATGAATTAGAGGGGATAGACCCAAAAAAGATAATGTTAAACACGGAAAAATTTAAACCCTATTATGAATGGCGAGAGGAAAAAGAAAATCAAGGGAAGCTAACATGGACATTAGCGATGTATGCCACAGAAGAAATGGCTAAAGAAGCAGGTTTGACTTTGGAAGAATGTTGGGGTCAGATAATCAAAGCGTGTTATCTTTCTGAAGATAATCCCGTAGAGAAATGGAAAGAATCTCAATCAAAAATAATAGAATTAAAGAAAAAATTAAATAAATTAGAAATAGAAAAATTAGAAATCAAAGCAGAGGGAACAAATTTAATTATTGGGATTGGTGATAATAGGGGGTGGATTGGAACAACAGGAAGAAATATTCCAAGTTTTGAAATATTCATTTCTCCTGATTGCAGGATGACTGAAGGTTATGCAACATTTAACCAGCCATTGTATCGTAACGGAAATATGATAAAAGATATTTGTTTAGAATTCAAAGAAGGGAAAATAATAAAGGCAACTGCAGAAAAAGGGGAAGAAGTTTTGAAAGAGATGATTAATGTAGAAGGGGCAGATAAAATAGGGGAATTTTCCTTAACAGATATTTCTTTTTCAAGAATAGATAAATTCATGGCAGAAACTTTATTTGATGAAAATTTTGGGGGGAGATATGGTAATTTTCACATAGCTATTGGAAATGCATATAGAGAATCACATTTCGGAGATATTTCATCTATAACAGAAAAACAATGGGAAGAAATGGGGTATAACAAATCAGCAATTCATACAGATATAATCTCAACTTCCAATAGGGAGGTGGTTGCTTATTTAAAGAATGGTGAAAAAATTTTAATCTACAAAGATGGAAAATTTGTGATATAACTCCTTTTTAAAGAAAAATATATATACTTCGATACATTAACAAACTTGCTCTCAGGGGTTTATAATGGAAGATATCATTCAAGAAAAAATTAGTGCAGACCATTTGCTTTATATTAGTTTGAAATACACGAAAACTTGCGACGTAATTATGAATTTAATTCTGCGATGGAGAAAAATGATTGAAACGAGCATTGAAAAGATGCTTGAGCACGCAAAAAAGAAAAAGAAAATTTCTTCGATTTCAACAAATCCGATGGGGCAGGTTAAAGAAATAAGAGAAATCTTCAAAAAAGATAAAGAATTCTTGGAAGTTATTGATTTATATGAAATGTTCAGAAAAATAAAAGAATTGAGAACTGAAAGAATTGGTGAATTTAGAAAAAATGTCGCATTAAAAATATTTTATCAAGGAAAAGAAATTGATGTGAATCTTGAAAAATTGAAAGAATATGCAGAGATGCTCGAAAAATTTATAAGCAAGGTAAAACAATTTCTTTCTACGTGAGGAGGCTCTCAAATTGAAAATGAAAAAAATAATAGTAATTACTTCTGGTAAAGGAGGTGTTGGAAAAACTACAACAGCGATAAACCTTGGTGCTGCAATGAACTATTTTGGAAAAGATGTTTTAATTATTGATGGAAATTTAACAACTCCAAACATAGGAATTCATTTGAATTCTCCTGAAGTTCCAATAAACCTTAATCATGTTTTGTCTGGAAAAGCTGATGCTTTTGAGGCAGTTTATGAGCATGAATCTGGAATAAAGATAATGCCTTCTTCTCTTTCAATTAAAGAATTAACAAAGATAAGGACAGAAAAAATAAAAGATTACAAGGAAGATTTCAAAAAAATTTCGGATTATATAATTGTTGATAGTGCTGCAGGTTTGGGAAGTGAAGCACTTTCTTTGATAAGCATGGCAGATGATTTGATAATTGTGACTAATCCAGAAATGCCTGCATTGACTGATGCTCTAAAAGCAATTAAAGTTGCTGAACAAATGAAAAAATCCATTTTAGGGATAATTGTTACACGAGTTAAAAATAATGATTTTGAGGTTCAACCTGATACTGTAAAAGAGATGCTTGAGGTTCCAATTTTAGGAATGATTCCAGAAGATATTTGCATTTTGAAAGCACTTAGTTTGAAAGATGCTGTTGTTCATACTCATCCTAAAAGCAATGCTGCAAGAGCTTACAAGGAAATTGCTGCGAAACTTCTTGATGAAAAATACGATTCCAACAAGGATAGAGAAAAATTGCTTAAAAGAATTCTTTTGAAAATGAAATTTATAAAAAATTAATATATTTTTTATAATCTAAATCTTAATAAAATAAAATCTTTCTTATTTTTGATGGAAGTTTATTGGAGAAATCCTCATAGAGAGCTTTCCTCAGAAGAGCAAGAATTGATTTTTAAATGCAGGAAGAAAAAGAAAAAATTAGAAAATATGCCTCCTCTTGGAGAAGATGCAGAAATAAGGGTAATTGAATTATATTTGGATAAAGATAGCAATAGTATTTCTTATATTATTCAGGACTGGACAAAAGATAAAAAAAACTTAGTTGGTTATGAATGTAAATTTGCTAAAGATTTATGACTATCCAATTCTTACCCCGTTTTCGATATCTGCTTCTGGAGAGATTAAAACAACTTGAGAATGTTCTGAATTTGAAGCTGCTAAAAGCATTCCTTTGGATTCAACTCCTCGCAATTTTCTAGGTTTCAAATTTGAGAAATAAATTATCTTCTTCCCTATCAATTCTGCTTCAGTGTAAAAATCTTTTATTCCTGCACAAATAATTCTTTCTCCCAGTTCTCCAACGTCAATTGTTAATTTCAATAATTTGTCTGAACCTTCAATCTCTTCAACTGCTTTAATCTGTGCAACTCGTAAATCAATTTTTTCCCAATCTGAAAATTCTGCAATGTTTTGGATTCCTATTGTCATTTTAAATTGCAGATAAAAGAGATTTAATTATTATAAATCCTATTATAGAAACTATTGCTATTTTAATTATGTCTAAAATCATATCAATCGGATCAGTTCTTGCCATTTTTACCTCTTATTTCCAAAAGATTAACTCTTGCCTTTAAGTAATCAATATCTTTGTATATTTTAATCTTTTCATCTAATCTCTTTTGTTCTAATCTTATCTCAGCAATATCTTCGTTAACCTCTTTAATTTTAGTATAAATGACAAAAACCATAATTATTGTATAGGTTAAAAGAATGATTAGTAAATCACTAATTTTTAAAAAATTATCCAAATCAATTTTTAAATGAAGATTAAAATAAGTAAAAAGGAAGGAAAATAAAGGAATGGCGACTAGACTAATCAAAAGAAGAATTATTTCTTTAGTTTTGGACATTGAACTATTTTAAAGAAGTTATTAATAAATATTTGTATGAAGGGATTAAATTATTTTCTTGAAAAGTATTTCCCCTTTTTTAATTTTATTCTCTTTTAATTGTTTCTTTATATTTTCGTATTTGATTTCAAAACCAAACTGCTTTGCGATTTTTTCTGATGCTGAAGGAATAAAGGAAGAGAGCAGAATTGCTATTGCTTTGATTGAATCGCAAATTTCGTAAAGAATTTTTTTGTCTCCTGATTTCCAAGGCTGTGTTTTTTGAACATATTCATTGCAAACATCAATAAAAGAAAAAATCTCGTTCAATGCTTTGTCGATTTCATAATTCTCAAAATATTTTTCTATCTCCTTTAGCTTTAATTTTTTCAGCAATTTATTTTCGCATTTTTCAATTTCGAATTTTTCTGCTAAAGTAGAAACTCTTGAAACTAAATTTCCCAATTTATCTGCAAGTTCATTGTTGTTCCTTTCTATTAAAAGATTTTCAGAATAATCTGAATCTTCAAATACGGTGCATTTTAAAAGAGAATAACGAACAGGATCAACTCCGTATTTCTCAATTAATTCTAAAGGATCAATTACATTTCCTAAACTTTTAGACATCTTTTGCCCATTGGTGTTTAAATAACCATGAACGAGTAATTTTTTTGGCAGTTCATATCCTGCAGAGAGAAGTATTGCTGGCCAAATTACTGCATGAAACCAATTAATCCCTTTCCCAATGACATGTAAATCTGCAGGCCAATTCCCATTTGCTCCAGAATAATAATTTATTAAAGCATCTACCCAAACCCAGATTTTATATTCTGAGCTATTCGGAAAATTTATCCCCCATTTAGCCCCCTTTCTACTGACACAAATATCATCCAATCCTTCTCCAATTCTTGATAAAACTTCATTTGCTTTGGACTTAGGAATAACATAAGTGGGAATAACTTCTAAAAGTTGTTTTTTATATTTACTTAATTTGAAAAAATAAGCTTCTTCTCTTCTTAATTCGAGGGTTTTATTATGTTCAGGGCATTTTCCATTTACTAAACTCTTCTCGGTATAATACATTTCGCATCCAGTACAATAAAGTCCTTCATATGTCCCTTTGTAAATGTCTTGTTCATCCATCATCTTTTTGACAATCTTTTGAACAATTTCTGCGTGTTGTTTGGCAGTAGTTCTTATGAAATAATCATTACTTAAATTAAGATTTTTACATAACTCTAAAAAGAAATTTGCATTTTTATCTATAAATTCTTTTACGGGAATGTCTGCTTTTTCTGCGGCTTGAACATTTTTTTGAGCATTTTCATCAACACCTGTTAAAAAGAAGACTTTTTTCCCTTGGAGTCTTTTCCATCTTGCAATCACATCAGCTAACGTTTTTTCAAATGCATGTCCTACATGGGGTTTTGCGTTTACATAATCAATTGCAGTCGTGATGTAAAATTTATTTTTTGTTCCTTTTGTCATTTCTCTTGATTATATTGCTCACTGAATTATTTAAATCTTTTATTTTATTTTCGTGTTTAATAAGGGGTTTTAATTTGAGCAGTAATTTTAATAAATTTTTCTTATCATAAATTCTTATGCTCCAATAATTTGACCTATAAGGATATCCTTCGGAATTAAATTTACCTTTTCTATTATCTGAACGGGGTTTATTACATTTTATCCCTAATTTATTAAGATTTTTATAAATTCTAAACAATATCTTATTATTATAATTTCCTATAGAATAATAATCAATTTTATTATTTTTTCTGATACATCCTTCTGCGTCACTAAATCCTGCTAAAAAAGAGAAGAAAAATTTTCCATTTTTTTCAACCCATAAAGGGAATTCTTTAGATAATAAGAAATTAAAAGACTCGTTCAAAAAAGTTTGAACATTGATTTTATTTGTCTTAGTCTTTTTAATCCAAACATAGTTATACCTTTCAAATAACCTGTTTATCAAATTTATCTGTTCTTTGATTGTACTCCCGCTAGCAACGCAGATAACTTTGCTGTTTGGATATTGTTTTTTTACCCCTAAATCTCCTAGCTTAAATCCAATTAGATAGGCTTTCTCTAATAAATCTCTTGAAAAATCTTTTTTGGGATAAATAAGATGGGAATCAGAACGATCTCTAGTAAATATTTTAAATTCTTTTAGTTTCCTATGGATAGTACTCCTAGAAATTTTAGTCTTTTCTCCAATTTTCCAAGTAGATAATTTTTTAGTTATATAAAGATTATATAATTCTTTTTTAGTGAGGTTTATTTTCTCCCTCCCGGATAACCTTAAAGGGAGATTATATTCTTTAAATTTTTTCCAAATTGTTGTTTGACTGCACCCCAATTCTTTTGCTATTTGAAAAGTTGTGAGTTTTTCCTTTTCATATAACTGTTTAAGTAATCTTTTAGAAAAAATTGTCTTATCTAACATATTATAATTAAAGAGAGCAACTATATAAAATTTAGATGTAATTAAAAAAGAGTCAACAAAAAATTAACTAAACTCATCATTAGCAAGTTTGTTTATCAAACCATTCCAGCCATCTTGACTTTTTCTTAATTGTAGGTTTCTATTTTTTCTTACTCTTCCCAAATAAATCTCTGAAAAATTAACTTCTGATTTTGTTGCTTCAATACAAAAGAGCTCATAAAATAAATCTGAATCTCCCACTCTCCCATCATCAATCTTTTTTTCCTCTATAATAAATCCAAGATTATCATAAAGTTTTTGCTTAATTTGGCTTATTTTTTTCTTTAGTGTTAATTGCGAGAAAATTCCAATAATGTCTTTCTGGGCAATCTTTTGAAGTCTTATACCAAAGTAATTGTCTTTCAATCATATAGTTTTATAATAAGAATATTTAAATTAATTGTTGTGATAGAGAATTATGCGCGGTTAGTTAATACAGATGCAGCTTGCGGGAATCGGACCCGCATCACAACCTTGGGAAGGTTGAATTCTACCATTGAACCAAAGCTGCGTTTTTATTAATATTTCTAGGTTTTATTAGATTTATTAATTTTTTTGCATTTTTTCCATAAAGAGTTAAGGTGTACAAGTCATGTCTGCCCTCTTTTTTAATTATATTTAAATTAGGATTTATCTCTATCAAATCTTGGATAATCACAAATACTTGACTAGCTAATACTTTAGAAGTAGTAGAAAAGCTTACTCTTTTTTTTGGAGCATAAAAATTTCCATCTGTATCTATTAATCCTCTTAAAAATCCCATATTAAATTTTTTTTTGTTTAAATCCAATTCTTTTAACTTTACTGAAAGAGTTTTTGTTTCATCCCATTGAAGATATTCTTTTATTAAATTGTAAATAACTTTGGAATAATAACATAAAGTGATCATAGACTTTTTTCCTTTATAATAAGAAAAATAAATCTGAGGTTTTTTACTAAACCATTCTTGAAACTTTATGTTTAAAGCATCTGCATAATGTTTTTCATAAAATCCAATATACACTCTTAAAACATAATGACTCTTCGGTCGTTTGCAAAAAGAACCATCTCCTGCAAAAATACCCATAAATTCTCCTAGTTCATTTTCATTTGGAAAATTAAATTTTATAATGGAAATTTTTTTACCGTTTAATTTTTTATAATGAAAGTATAATGTTGATTTTCCAATTCCGGTTTTTTTATTTATCTTGTTTAATGAATCTCCTTTTTTAATCATTGAAAGAATAGCTTCATTTACTACATTCATTTATCCTATAGAATAATTCTCTTTTTAATGTTTTTTGTTTAGAGCCGGGTTCAATTCCCGGACTGCGCATTTACGAGATGAAATAACGAAGTCACCTTAGAAAAATCCGAGTGAATACACAGTATGCACATCTAAAATTATTTAAATGATAGTTTATTCTTATATTTGCGAATAATTCGCAGAAATCTAAAATGTTTAAGAAAAATAAATGCGGGAAATGCGGAAAGAAAGTTGAAGATAAATACAGCTTTTGCCATTTTTGCGGTAGTGCAATAATCTCTAAAAATGAAGAGGATTTTGGAATGCTCGGGAAAAATGATTCTATAATCTCTCAAAATTCTTTTGGAGGAGAGTTATTCGGAGGAATTAATTCGGGGATATTAAACAAGATGCTTAATGGGGCAATGAAAATGCTGGAAAACGAGATGAAAAAAGATTTTGAAACACAGAATACAAGCAAAACTTCTAGAACAAATTTTGAGTTGTATATTAACGGAAAAAAAGTAACTCCTAGAAATATGAATCCTCAAATGATGAAATCTGTGAAAAAAGAAACTGAAAAGCAGAAAAGAAAAGATTTTACTAAAGAACAAATCCAAAAATTTGCGAGTTTAAAACGAGAAGAACCGAAGACAAATATTAGAAGATTGTCGAATAAACTAATTTACGAACTCGAAATGCCAGATGTTAATTCTGCAGAAGATGTTTCAATAATTAATTTGGAAAGTAGCATTGAGATTAAAGCAATTGGTGAGAAAAAAGCTTATGCAAAAATTATCCCTATAAATCTTCCCTTAGATGATTTGGAATTATCAGGTGGAAAACTTGTTTTAGAATTTGGGATAAAGAACTAATTTTTGAGAAGGATAACTTTTAAATAACTTCACTTTGTTGAAATATCAGTTATTAGTTATAACAATCTGGAGGTTTAGCCCAGCCAGGTTATAGTGCTTGAATGCACAAATCTGTCTTCGCTTAGTCTCGTAGAATGAGGAGGCTGTAGCTCAGCCAGGTTATAGTGCTTGAATGCACAAATCTGTCTTCGCTTAGTCTCGTA
>Ga0172379_10001746_pt1 | contig 41714 bp, 36 predicted proteins | sample GrowelOW334metaG_FD_119756 | JGI IMG/M metagenome (GOLD analysis project Ga0172379, IMG submission 119756) | Groundwater microbial communities from an aquifer near a municipal landfill in Southern Ontario, Canada - Groundwater well OW334 metaG | ecosystem: Environmental > Aquatic > Deep... | reverse complement strand
TACTTTTCATAACTGAAAAGTAACCAAAAGGTTTTGAGGGACGGCAGAACTCGTCGTGCGAACTCCTCAAACAGCTGGCGCCCCTCAAACTCCCATTTTGGGTAATTGTCGCTTTTTGCAATTCTTTCGGATGGGGGTTTGGGGGCGAGCTTGTCCCGTAAGGGAAACCCGAAGGGTTTTGAGGAGCCAGGGCGACGAGTTATGAGCCTCCAAAACTTTTGAATACTTTTGGTTACAAAAGTATTGCCAGCCCGGCGAGGGCTATCCAGAAATTAAAAATAAAAATCTTATTTTTTTGCCAAAATAATTTGATTTACCCAAACATCCCCTTCTTTCACAAAAACTTCTTTTTCAATACTGAAAGCCAGCGCTTCAAGCTTCTCCCGAACCTGTTCCGGACGATGATAAAAAGATTCAATCACGATCTCCCCAACGGTCGTCTCAATTTTGGGCGGATCTTTTTGATTAATGTTAGTGACCAAAAATAAACCACCAGGTTTAAGTACGCGATAAACTTCGTCGAAGAACCGGGTCGGATTTTTAAGGTGGACGATAAGAAAAGCCGCCGTGACAATATCAAAACTATCGTTTTCAAACGGCAGATTTTCCGCATCACCGACAACAACTTGAATATGCTTATTTTTACGATGAAGAATTTCCAACATTTTTTCCGATGTATCTAACGCGGTTACTTCGGCACGATGGTCACGGAGCATAATAGTGAGTCGGCCGGTACCGGCGCCGACATCAAGAATTTTTTTATTGGTAATATCTCCCAGCAGTGGAATCACTTGCTTTTGTTCAAAACTATTCAGGTAGGCTATTTTTTTATCGTATCCCACCGCGGCCAAATTATATCCTTGCGCCGAATCGTATACTTTTATTTTTGCCATATATTTTTATCAAAATTTCTTCGTTTTATTTTTTGCAATAATAATTATTAATAAACTGTACATAACAGTCATCAGCCAAAATGGAATCGGTATATTTGCGCTCGCCCAAGATTTTTTCCCAAAATATTGTACTACCAGTATAACATAAGCAAGACCAAAGTGCGTGACCGCCGCGATGATCTGTCCAAGCGGTGTAAAAATTACCGCACCAATGACCGAAAGAAAACCGGCTAACATAATCCACGGAATAATCCAAAGTAATAAAATATTTACGAGTGGAGCGATAATGGAAAAAGTCCCAAACTGATACAAAATGAGTGGAAAAGTGGTAATGATTGCCGCGAGTGTGGTGACAAGAGGTTCGGCAATTCTTTCGAGCCATGACGGAGTAAATCGTGCAGCAAACTTTTCTAAAAATGGAGAAACATACACTAGCCCAAGTGTAGCCAAAAAAGACAATTGAAATCCAACATCCCATAATACCAAATAGGGATTGCCAAGTTGCATTACCGCGACGGTGAGAACGAGCACATTGCCAATACGCGCGTTCCGTCCCATTTGTTTTCCAACGAGTACCACAATACCCATCACCGCCGCTCGAACAGCGGATGCGCTGAGCCCACTAAAAATGGTAAACAATACTATAACCGCTATCACCGCATAAAATGCTTGCTGACGATACAAACCAAAATAGATTAGCAAACTCATGAGCACCACGGCGATGATAGTAATATTGAAACCGGAAACGGCGATAATGTGACTGACACCAGTGCGACTAAAACTATTGGTGAGGTATGGTGGCAAGCCATTTTTACTGCCATAAAGAATTCCCGCCATCAGACTCCCCTCTGGCTCTGGCCAAAGAGATGCTAACTTGTTATTTAAATAATTTTTGAAGGTAAAAATATATTGCAACGCTTTATTACCACTTCCGGATCCGATTTTTTTAATAATTGGATTAAGACAAATCGCGGACATGCCATAGCGCGATAAATATTTGTCATAATGAAAAGTTCCTTGGTCATTTGATATCGGCTTTTCTAAATTACAAGTAATTTCCAGCGTGTCACCATAAGCAAAACTGGGATACAAACGATTTTTCATCGAGACAGCACCCACCACTTTACTTGTCATCTCGAGGGGGTTCACCCCGAGAGATCTCTGTCCGTTGTCCAATTGTGATAGAGATTTCTCACGTTCGTTCGAAATGACAATTTTTTGAGCCGTAATTTTATAGGTAACGCTGTCGACTTTTTGCGCCGGTTCGCCACTCACATAGCCGACAAAAGTCACTCGCCTATTTGCGTATGAACAGATCTCATTTTGCGCAGTACAATCTGGTAATGTAACGACATAACGCCAAACACCGAGCACAACCAAAAGAAAACTTAAGATAAAAAAACGATAAACACGATTATTCCAGAAAAAAATAATGGCGGCAATAATAACAAAAAATAAACCATAAAGATAAACAGCGAGTACTGCAGGCACGGCAAACAAGGAGGTAAAACTGGAACTAGCTATAAAAAAACAGCAGAACGTGAGAAACGTTTTGCTGGGGGAAGAAATAATATTATTAAGCCACACTGGCATAGCCTAGAATTCTTTACTCTCACCTTCTTCAAGCACTACCCATTTTGTTCCAACTTCGGTGAAATATTTTTCCAGCGATGCGTGATACAAACCACCAACTTTAAGAAGGGCGTCATGAACCGGAAAAGCAACAGCGGGTTTCACAGCAAGCGCGTAATCAATCGACTGACCGAGCGTCATCCAAGGCGCCATCGCTGGAAAAGCCATAATTTCGACCGGTCGATTGGGAATTGTTAAAGCGTCGCCAGGATAGAAAAATTTATTAGCAATGAAATAACCGGTATTTTTGACCAACGGAATACTTTTGTGGATAAGCGCATGGTCTTTGCCAACTCCTTCAATAATGACATTTTGAACCACCGCCATTTCTTTATCCCCCAGTCGGTCAACCTCAATATCTTCCGTCACAAGCGCAATATGCACTTCTTCATTAGAAAAAATTCGCGCGCGTGGATTAAGTTCAATCAATTTTTTTAACGTATCAATCGAAACGTGGTCTTGATGAATGTGTGTAATCAAAATAGCATCAAGTTTTTCCAATGCTGGGACCGTTGAATAATTACCTGGGTCAATAAGAATTCGGGCATCACCTTCTTCAACAAATAAACACGAGTGACCAAATTTTGTTATTTTCATATTACACCACGACACTCACCAACTTGCCTTTAACATAAATTATTTTCTTTGGTGCTTTTCCCTCCAACCATTTTTGTACTTTTTCACTCTGGAGAACTAACTCTTTTATTTTTTCTTCAGTAATATCGGTCACAACCTCGAGCGTATCACGAACTTTACCATTAATTTGAACAGCGAGTGTGAATGTTTGCGCGATAGTAAGTTTTGCATCAAAAGTTGGCCATTCGCTATACGCCAATTCTTCTTTGATACCAATTATTGACGATAATTCTTCGGCGAAATGCGGAGCAAACGGTGATAATAATTTTAGCAACGTTACAAATAATTGTTCAGAGATTTTTTCTTCTTTCATTAAATCATTTACCAACTCCATCATTTTGGCGATGGCGGTGTTAAAACGCATTTCATCAATATCGCTGGAAACTTTCTTTATGGTTTGGTGCAATAACGAAGTTATTCTGTCGCTATCTTTATATGTCTTGGCTACTTTTTCTTGGAGTGACCAAGTGCGATCCAAAAACCGTCGTACTCCTACCAATCCATTGGTATCCCACATTACCGCTTGATCAAACGGACCCATGAACATGATATAGGCACGCAGAGCATCCGTGCTAAACTTTTCCTGCATTTCATCAGGATTGATAACATTTCCACGACTCTTACTCATCTTTTCACCATCGGGACCAAGAATCATGCCGTGGGAAGTGCGTTTCTGATATGGCTCTTTGTTTGGCACCAAGCCAATATCATACATAAATAAATTCCAGAAACGAGAATACAAAAGATGCAACACGGTATGCTCCATACCACCATTGTACCAATCCACATTCATCCAGTACTTCATTTTGTCCACCGAAGCAAACTCTTTGTCATTTTTCGGATCGGTATAACGCAAGAAATACCAACTGGAACCCGCCCAGTTCGGCATGGTGTCGGTTTCGCGGCGGGCTTTGTCTACCGCAAACAAATTGTGTATTTCGTCAAATTTCTTTAAAATTTGGTGGTCTGGCAGTACTTCTCGTAACTTTTCTAAACCATGATACCCCCATGCGCACCCAATAATTTTTTTACGATCTAAAAGATTCTCCAATTCAAAAACATCAGCTTTGGTATCGGTAAAATAATATACCTGTTCGACCGGCACTCCCCAAGCTTTACATATTCTTTCAATCTTTTCCTCTTTGGAGTGATGATCCTCAAATGAAAGAATATGCGTAGCTTTCAGTTTAGAACGCTTGACTCCATCTTCGACATATAGCTTTGAACCAGTTGAGACGATAGCGATTTTTGTGTTTGGTATCTCTTTTACCTCATTAATAAATTCTTCAAATAATTCATATGACTCTTTGGACATGTGTTTCCCATACTCTTCCATCCATTCTATCTCTTCAGCAACCTGTTCTTTAGTAAGTTTATGATTCTTTGTATAATCAGGTTTTTTATCTAAATAATTATGAATTGATTCAAGTGCTTCTTTTTTATCTTTTGCACCCATAACAATATGCGAACGCACGCAAGCTTCCAGGGTGTCCCCAATAACACCGTCGAAGTCAAATATAAGATACTTTGTATCCAATGCCCTTTTTTCACAACGCGGACAAGTTGTCTCCACCCAATCATACATCGGCGCCAATGGTGATTCACCAGAATCAGTCGGCTCGTATTTATCTACTTTCGGGAGTTCAAGCGGTAAGGTTTTTTCTTCCACTGGAATCCAACCAGGATTCATTTCTTCTCCTTTACTCTGAAAATCTTTTCTCTGCGCACAAACTTCACAATAAACAAGCGGAATCGGTTCACCCCAATAGCGCTGACGAGAAAATACCCAATCACGAAGTTTGTAGTTTACTTGGCGCTTGCCGAATTTCTTTTCTTCCAGCCAGGAAATTATTTTTTCTTTTGCTTCAACAGTTTGTAAACCGTCAAGGAAACCAGAGTTAGATGAAACACCCTCACTGGTAAAACATTTTCCTTTAACAAATTTATTAAAAACATACGCATGTAGCGGGTCCACGACACGAACAGCGGCGTTTTCTTCAGTCAGCCATTCTACAGTAAATTTATTTTTTTCATTCTCCTCCAATTTCTGCTCGACGCGCTCTTCATTTTCCAATTCAAAATACAAACCAATCGCTTCAATTTCACGAGCTTCATTTTTAGAAAAAGCAAAATAATGATGGTGAATTTTTTCCGATTGCGCGACAAGCCGAACATGTTTATACCCCGTTTCTTCTTTAATTTCGCGAACAGCACATTGTACAGCATCTTCACCGTCATTAAGACCGCCTCCGACAAACAAATTACCGCCCAATTTCGAACCCCAATTGATTGACAGGTAGGTATTGTTTTTAGGATTTCTCACCAATGCCACTATACTCTTACGAAATTTTTCATTATCTTTTTTTTCTCCAGTTACCGGTTCAACCACAATTCGAATTGGCAGATTATACTCCTTAGCAAATTCAAAATCACGCTCATCATGTGCCGGCACTCCCATCACTGCCCCAGTACCAACATTGCCAAGTACATAATTTGTCACCCAAACCGGTACCAATTCACCATTCGCCGGATTCGTGGCCATAAAACCAGTAGCGATACCGGTTTTTTCTACTTCTTCACGCGTAGTATTGGCAGCGCGTGCGGCCAGTGTTTTAGTACAATAGGTTTGTACTGCTTCGGGAGCCTTCCAGCCAGCGGCTACCCACTGCTTCACCACCTCAACCGAAACAGCAAGAAAGGTAACACCAAAAAGCGTGTCGGGACGGGTAGTGAAGACGGTGATTGGTTTCTCCACGCTTTGTCCAACAACTAAAAAATCAATTTCCGCGCCTTCACTCTTGCCAATCCAATTTTCCTGTTGCACGCGAGCGGGGGTAATATAGTCAACTTCTTTTAGTCCGTCCAAAAGTTTTTCCGCGTATTTGGTAATCGCGAGCATCCACTGCTCTTTGTTGCGCTGTTCCACGGCGGTTCCACAACGTTCACAACAACCATTTACTACTTCTTCATTGGCCAAACCAATTTTATCTTTCGGACACCAATTGATTGGCTGATTTTTTTTGTAAGCTAATCCGTGCCTGAAAAATTGTAAAAATAGCCACTGCGTCCATTTGAAATATTTAGGGTTGGTAGTGTCGACTACTCTATCCCAATCAAAGCTATAACCAAGGGATTTTAGTTGGCGCGTAAAATTGGCAATATTTTTCTTCGTCACTACAGCTGGCTGTTGTTTTGTCTTGATTGCGTGATTTTCCGTTGGCAACCCAAAGGCATCAAACCCAATTGGATACAAAACATTAAACCCTTCCATACGACGTTTGCGTGAAATAACATCCATGGCGGTAAATGGCCGTGGATGACCAACGTGCAAACCCTCACCCGATGGATACGGAAACTCAATAAGAGAATAAAACTTTTTCTTCTTCGAATCTTCTTTAACCGAAAAAGTTTTATTTTTTTCCCAGTGTTTCTGCCATTTAGCTTCGATTTTCTTGGGGTCGTACATGGTCATAGATTTGATTAACAATATGCTCATCTTACTGTAACTAAAAGAAAAAATCAATTACTTCTGGCATCCCGAACAATAATGCGTCCCCCGCCCGGCACAACGGATTTTTTTAATTATCACACCGCATCGACGACAAACCTTTCCGCCACGACCAAAGACTTCAAGAAAATCGGTATAATTACCTTTTTTACCATCGCTATCCACAAAATTACGAAAAGTAGTACCACGATGTTTAATGGCTTTACTTAAAATTTTTGGAATACATTTGAATAGTTTTTTCTGTTCAGCTTTAGTAATGGTATTAACTCGCCGCATCGGCTTCACACCCGCGCAAAAACACACTTCATCAACATATATATTCCCCAATCCGGCAATCAATTCCTGATTCAATAACAGCGCTTTAATCGGTGCTTTGGCGCGTTTTTGAAATAGTGAGGAAAAATATTCCCAAGTAAAATCTTTTGTCAGTGGCTCGGGGCCAAACTTTTTTAATGCTACGACAATTTCTTTTTCATTGGCCAATTTCATGTATCCAAACACACGCAGATCATTAAAAAAAAGCTGGCCGCCATCGGCAAAAACTATTACAACGCGAGTATGCTTATTTGGTAAGTTTTCGATATCGCTTTCCGATAATTTATGTCCACCGGCAACAACCTCAATTTTATTTTTACTCTCACGCTCATAAATAAGTTGGCCGGTCATTTTGAGATGTACCAACACACCATATTTTCCCTTTTGCAAACGAAATATCATGAGTTTTCCTCGCCGTTCGATTGCAATAAAACTATTACCGGTGAGCGCCTGAATAAATTCAGCAACTTTTTTACCCACCGATTGCGGACGCAAAACCTGCACCACCGTAATAGTGTGATGAAGAATCTTTTTTGATAAATCTTGGCGGACGGTTTCTACTTCCGGAAGTTCGGGCATAAAATGAAAATGTCATCCTGAGCAAAGCGAAGGATCTTCATATTGAAAAATTCGCTTTCGCCAAATTCAATCGGAAGATTCTTCGCTTTGCTCAGAATGACAATTATTTCTTTAATTTACTATGCTAGATGTTTGTTGATCATTTCTTGAAGCTTTTCTTTTTGTACTCCGCCAACCAGTTGATCCACAACTTGACCGCCTTTGAATACGAGAAAAGCCGGAATACTCATGATATTGTATTGTTGTGGCACAACCTGACTTTCGTCAACATTCATTTTGCCGATTTTGATATTTTTTCCCGCCATTTCAGTAGCGATTTCTTCCACAAATGGGCCAGTCATACGACAAGGACCACACCAGGGAGCCCAAAAATCGACAAATACCGGTTTGTCGGATTTCAGTACTTCTTGTTCAAAATTTGCGTCGTTGAATGTAAGAGCCATATAATTTATTTTAAAATTTACTTATTTAATACAAGTTTTTTGTATTTCTTTTCTTCGTTGTAGGCTTCGAGCACATCCCCTATTTCAATTTTAAGTTTACCGGTGAATTCCACACCACATTCATTGCCTTGCGGAACTTCTTTGACACTCTGCTGACCGGATTGCAAACCACTAATTTTACCGGCACCGATTTCTTCACCAGCACGCTTCACGCGAACCTTGGCGTCTTTCTGTAACTTGCCACTTTCTACGCGTCCACCGACTACCATCACACCTTTACCAGTACGGAAAATAGCGACGGCTTTGAAATTGCCGAGTTCGGTAATAATAATTTCGGGGACCAAGAGTTTTTCCAGTTCTTCTTTTACTTTATCAAGAATGGAGTAAATAATTTTGTTTTCAAAAAAGGCGACACCGGTTGATTGGATCATTTCAAAAGATTGCGGAGTTGTCGTAACACCAAACGCGAATAGCAATGCGCTCGAAGTATGCGCGCGAGTCACATCGTCAGCCGTAATATTTCCAAGTCCTTTACCAATTATCTTCACACTCACTTCATCATTTTTAATTGTTTGGAGTGAACCGATGATCGCTTCGAGCGAACCGAGGGTATCGGCTTTCACTACCACATTCAAAACTTTTTTATTAGCTTCGTCATCTTCATTCTTTTCCACCTGTACGCTTTGCTGTTCCGCGCCGGTTTGTTGGGATTTTTTACTGCGAACATCTACTTGCGCGGCACCAAGTGCTTTACCGACATCGAGTACATCACCGACTTGTGGAGAAATTTTAAAACCTAAGATTTGTACCGGTGTACTGGGTGGCGCTTCTTTTAATACCATGCTTTTATAATCTTTCAGCATACGTACTTTTCCGTAAATTTCACCATTGATAACCAGTGGATCATTGGTATGAAGTGTACCGGTTTGCACCAAGATAGTTGCCACCGGTCCAGCGCCTTTGTCCACATGTGCTTCGATAACCGTGCCGGCGGCGGCGCGAAGCGGGTCCGCTTTGATTGTTTTACTATTCATGTCCGCCACAATCAAAATCGTATCGAGCAGTTTATCGATATTTATTTTTTGTTTGGCGGATAATTCCACTACCGGCACTTCCCCACCCCAGTCATCCGTCAAAATATTGTGCTGTGCCAAATCGGAGCGAACACGCTTGGGATCACTGCCTGGTTTATCAATTTTGTTAATCGCGACAACGAATGGTAATTTGGCGGCCTTAATAATGTTAATCGCTTCAATAGTTTGCGGTTTAACACTATCGTCAGCGGCGACCACCAAAATTGCGATATCCGCTACCTTCGCGCCACGACTACGCATAACCGTAAATGCTTCGTGACCGGGAGTATCGATGAAAGTTAATTTGGAATTTTCTTTGGTTTTTGGATTGGTCCAGACTACTTGGTAGGCACCAATATGCTGAGTAATACCACCCGCTTCACCACCCATAACATTGGTATGGCGAATCGTGTCGAGCAAGCTTGTCTTACCATGATCAACGTGACCCATCACGACGACTACCGGCGGACGCGCGGTGGTAGCACCCTCGATGAGAGCGGCTTCCAAACCTTCCACGTGAATATTGCTCGCGATTTCATTTTTGACGTCTGTGTGTTTGACGGTAAAGCCCATGTCCTCGGCCATAATCAAAGCCGTATCGTGGTCAATATTTTCATTCTGAGTAGCGAGGATGCCGTTCTTCATCAATTCTTTAATAACATTGGTTACGGGCAAAGAAAGTCGGTCGGCAAGTTCGCGCACGGTAAGTACCGATGGTATTTCTACCGTGACACCACTGGTCTGACGAGCTTCTTTTTCAAGTAGTTTTTGTTTTTCTTTTTCCGCTTTTTCGCGTTTTTCCAAAACAAATTTAATGCGTTTCCAGTCACGCTGAATCTGTTGAGCGACCCGATCATCAATCTTTACCGCGCGCGCGCCGAAATCATAACCAAACTCGGGCAGGACTTGCAGGAGTTTTTGGGGATGGACTTTTAGTTGTCGCGCTAGTTCAGTGACGTTCATAGCAAATTTAGTTCGCCTATTATATAGGTAAAACCGCTTTCCGTCAACCGAGCGAAAAAATACTTTATCTATACATTACCTCCGCTTGCCAGTTTCCATTCAAATCGGTAGGATAGGGGCACTATGGGACCAAACTTTACCCTCATCAACAAACCCGCCGGCTGGACGAGCTTTGACGCGGTGAACTATGTGCGCAAGACCATCCGCAAGACTCATCCTGACCAAAAAAATATAAAAGTAGGCCATGCCGGCACACTCGACCCCTTCGCCACGGGACTTTTAATCGTGGGTATTGGTCGGGAAGCAACCAAAAAATTGGATGAATTTAAAAAATTGCGGAAGACCTATGTGGCTACTATTAAACTTGGCGCCACATCGGATACCCAGGATGTGACTGGAATTATTACGTCGCAAACGGTAACCGAACAACCAACGCAAAAGACTGTTGAACAAATACTCCAGAATTTCGTTGGCGTGCAAAACCAAATTCCACCAATGCACTCCGCCAAGCAAGTCAGCGGCGTTCGACTTTATAAATTAGCACGTGAAGGTAAAACTGTTGAAAGAGCTCCTTCATCGATTGAAATTTACAATATTAAACTACTTGATTACTCATATCCACTCGTCATTTTAGAAATACAATGCTCCACCGGTACCTATGTACGCACTCTAGCCGAAGATATTGGCGTCAAACTTGGCACGGGAGCATACTGTCACGCCTTAGAACGAACTTCGATTGGCAAATACACTCTTGCAGAAGCGCAAACTCCGGATCAGTTTAAAGCCTTTTGACCCTTGACAAACAAGCAGAAGCGTGGTATTAATAGCCACGTGTGGTGTCTCTCAAAGTTTCTGCGCGTGTGTGGACTTCCCGCCTCCCCCCAGGTTGGATGTTCATTACGCTACGCGTTACAATGAGAGGCCCACACGCTTCTCTTTCCACGTTAAATACACCAATCTATGGTGTTTTTTGTTTTTTAGACATCTTTAATTGACAAAAAGCTTGGCTTGTGCTACAGTTATATCACTTTATATATAATGGTTTTGAGGTACGAAACGTCTCAAGAAGTCAATAGTTCCGCACATTTTCCGGTAACTCTTATGCAAACTTCAACTCGTCAAATAACACGCTCCAGAGCTCTTCTAGCTCAGAAAACGGCCTAATTAAGCCGTTAGTTTTGCATACTTCCATCGAGCCGTTCGCATCCTCTCAATCGTGAGGATTATTTTAATAATATGGATAAAACACTTCTCTTCGGCGGACTGATTGTCGTCGCGGCAGGAGCGGGTACCGCTTTGGGATATTTCTTGCGCAAAAAAATTGCTCAAGCCCAAGCCAACTCACTCGAAGCCAAGGCGGAACAGATCATGATCGAAGCCAGAAACAAGCAACAAACACTCATTCTCGAAGCGAAAGAAAAAGCCGTTCATTTTTTGGACGAAGCTAAACGCGAAGAGCAAAAAATGCGCCAAGACATTAACAACGAGAAACAACGCCTCGAAAAACGTGAAAATACTTTTGACCAGAAACTGCTCGAATTGCAGACCAACCAGACTAAGCTCCAAGAAAAAGTAGATCGCGTAAATGTCGTAAAACAAGAAGTAGAACGTATAAAAGAAGAACAAGTCACCAAACTGCAAGAGGTGGCCAACATGACCAAAGAAGACGCCAAAGATACCCTCATCAAACGGGTGGAAGAATCCAGCAAGAGCGATCTCGTTGGTCGTATTATGAAGATCGAAAAGGAATCGACCGAAGTATACGAAGAAAAAGCCAAAGAACTTATCATCGATGCGATTCAACGCTGTGCCTCTTCGCACGCCGCGGAAAATACTTCTTCCATGGTAAATATTCCTAGTGAAGAAATGAAGGGTCGTATTATTGGAAAAGAAGGACGTAATATTAAAACGATTGAAAAACTTACCGGTTGTGAAATCGTCATTGATGACACACCAGACTCGATTGTCATTTCCGGCTTCTCAACCATTCGTCGCCAAATCGCTAAATTGGCAATCGAAAAACTTATTCTTGATGGTCGTATTCAACCCGCCCGCATCGAAGAATTTGTGGAAAAAGCAAAAATCGATTTATCCATCGATATCAAAAAAGCCGGTGAAGAAGCACTCTACAAAATGGGTATCACCGGTATTGACCCAAAACTCGTGAACATTGTCGGTCGTCTCAAATACCGCACCAGTTATGGCCAAAGCGTGATGAACCACTCGATGGAAGTGGGTTATGTGGCCGGTCTTTTGGCGGCCGAACTGGGTATGAATGTATCACTCGCCAAAAAGTGCGGTTTCTTTCATGACATTGGCAAAGCGGTGGACCACGAAACTCCCGGATCACACCCGGAGATTGGCCATATGATTCTCAAAAAATTCAACATGGAGGAAGATATTTGCCAAGCCGCTCTGACCCACCACCACGATAAACCTTACAATGCTTACTCCATAATCTCCAAGGCCGCCGACGCCATCAGCGCCGCTCGCATCGGTGCCCGTCGCGACAGTCTCGAACAGTATGTCACCCGTCTCCAAGACTTGGAAAAAACCGCCTCGGCTTTCCCCGGTATCGACAAAGTTTATGCCATCCAAGCCGGCCGTGAAGTACGCGTCTTCGTCAAACCAAATGAAATCGACGACTACTCCGCTTTCCAACTAGCCAAAGACATTGCCCACAAGATTGAACAGGAATTAAAATACCCTGGAGAAATCCGCGTGTCTGTCATTCGTGAAACACGTGTTGTAGAATACGCGAAGTAGGGCTTCATCCCGACTGAATCGGGATTACGCCCTATAAATCCTGCTTTATGAGGTGGAATAAGTTTACAGGGCATAGCGAAGCGACGCCCTGTGGATAACCAATTTTGCTAACAGTAGCCAAGAAAAAATAAAAGTGCTATATTAACCGCATAAGTTAGCAAAATTATTTATTAATGTTAATATAATATGAACAAAGCTGACCTAGCTCAAGCGTTAGCGGCCAAACTAAACATCTCCAAGCGTGAAGGTGAAGATATGATCAACGCTTTTGTTGAACTCATAACCACTACTTTAAAAAGTGGCGACGAAGTAGTCTTGACTGGCTTCGGCGCTTTCAGCGTAAAACAACGCGCCGCCCGTACTGGTGTTAATCCACAAAATCCTACTCAGAAGATTCAAATTCCAGCGGTGAAGGTTCCGAAGTTTAAGGCTGGCAAAGCGCTCAAAGACGCGCTCAAGGGAATTAAATAAAATATATGGACAATGGCTGATAAAATTTACACATCAAAAAAACTTCCCGTCACAAAACGAGAAGTTTTTATTTTTAAACAAAAACAGCCTTTTGTAAAAGCTGTTTTTGATGGTGCGAGTTTGTGATAATTGATGTGACTCGCAACACACCCCCCTGGTTGGTCACATAGCGTAGGTCCACGGTTGGTGGTGACCCGAGTGGTGGATCTCGCCGACGAAGCCAGGCTGTCTGCTGATTCTCTCCCAGCCAAATCGGTTGTTGTCCGTGGCATCCAAACAAGCACTGTAGGCATTCTTGGCCTGCTGGAGCGTCTCGAACTCGGCATGAAAAGAGCCGGGCTTCTTCCAGTAGACGTGAAGCATAGCATTCTTCATCCCCTTGGGGGGATCGAGAACCTCGAGGACCTCGGCAAAACCTTTCTTATCTTGCCCCTCCTCAAAGGGAACATAGTAACCCGGAACTTGCTTCACCTTGTACTTGTTCTCGCGACCTTCAGGCATCCCATCCTGAACGAGCGTATAGCCCATTGGTTTTCCCTCCTTGTGAGTACGAACACCCTAGCAAATATTACCAAAACAGTCAATCATAAATGGTTGACTTTTTCTTTTAAATAAACTATACTGCTTTCATTCACGATGACGGCCTCATCGTCTAATGGTTAGGACATTGCCCTTTCAAGGCGAAAATACGGGTTCAATTCCCGTTGGGGCTACGACGATAACACTTTCCTGAAATTGGAGGGTGTTTTTGTTTTACTATAGAGAAGATTTTGAGTTCGATTAAAAGGATTGTTTGCCTTCACTAATAGGGCTCCTACTTCAAGAGACTCCTAACAAATAATTTTCCATCTCATCTGGTTTGTGATTTTGAGGTACACTCGTCTAACCTTACAAAAAATAAATTTTACTTTACTACCACCACACCAGCTCCTTTGGTTAGCTTCTTAAACAAGATATACTTTTCACCGGATTTAATCCTAATAAAACTATTTTGAATAATGCTAGCCGGAGGGATTGATTCAACACTGCCGTATGTAGCCTTAAGCTCCTCACCCTGCTGCAACACCATTTGTTCCTCTTGCAGAATTTCTTGGTCTGTTTCGTTAAGTTTTATAGGCACAATCTGTCCATGCAGTTCAAATGAGGTAATCATTCGACGGGAGTCTTTTATTTTTGAATCCATCTTGGTAAACTTAAGACCCTCCAACTTTTCTTTACCTAGTTGGCTGCTGATCGTTTCAATGGGGGCTTTAGTTTCAATATCAGCCACTTTCTCCAAGGTGACTAGTCCAGAACGGTAGCGATCTTGCACGGTAACATCGTCGGTAAAGGCGTCAACTATACTAAACCCCAAAGCATTGGCTGCTTCTTGAAATTTTTCCTTATTTTTGAACTCCCTGGTGTGCATCAAGTTAATTACTACCTTGCCGCCCATTTTTAATACTCGATTCATCTCGACAAAAATTTGTAATCTTTCTAAATTTCCTTTGCTTGGAACAAAGGTAGTATAGTGTAAAGAAAGACAAAGATTCAAAAAGTCAAAGGCTTTATCAGCATATGGTAAATTCAAAAAACTTCCGACTATTCTGGTTTCTTTGTCTCTTACCTCAGAAAAATGTTCACGATTAATATCCATGCTATAAATCTCCCCTTGGTAGTCTTCAAGGATGTGCTGCTTAAGCATCTCTGGACCAGAAGCAATATCGAGTATCCTAACGTCGGTCGGCTTCATGTTTGCCGATTCTACGAGCGTGCGAATAATAGTACCCGAGATGCGGTTAGCGTTAGACTGGTAGCTACGGTTACCTAAATCAATATATCCTTCCGCATAGTCTTTGCCAAACTTCTCTAAAAAATTTCTGAAGTTTACTTCACCGATTTCGCGCACGTAGCCAAATATTCTCATCATTTTGTCCCAAGTTGAAAAATAGTACTCAGCTAACTCGGGATTAACTGACAAGTCGGGTTCAACACTCTTCTCATCTTTGCGTAATAGTTCTTGCTCCATCTCAGTAATTGGAATACCTTGTAACAACTTCTCTATGGCTCTGTATTTACGCTCAATATATTCATGAATGCCTTGTTCTATTGTCCCTTGCACCACCAATGTTTCACTCTCCAGTGGGTGCTTCAGCCCTGGACGGTAGGCACGGGCAAGTTCCTGTCGACGCTGGTACTCGGTCCATGGTTCGTTATAAAATATAGTCTGTTCGGCACCGGAGAAATCCACTCCCACATCGGCTGTTTGACCACCTACCAAAAGAAGTATCTTTTGATTACTCGAATTGAATTCTTGTTGGATGGCAGCACGCTCATTCGCTGGGGTTTCGCCGTGAATTATTCGAACCGTCACAGTGGAAGGAATATGTAATTTATCTATGATCTGCTTTTCACCTCTGATTATTCCTTCGACATAATCATTAAAAAAAACTACCACTTTATCTTTCGTTCTAAATTTGTCCGCTACTATTCCCCCGAGAGTGCCAATTTTAGCACTCGGAATGCCAGGGGTAGCATCAATTAGCTCGGGATTCAATAAATATTGGCGCAAAATTTTCATCTTTTCCGTTGCTGTAAGCTCATCATCTTCAAGTAATACCTCATACACATCCTTTTCCAAAGATGACAAACTAATCTCTCTGGTTTCTTCTGTCAACTGTGGCATCTCAACGCCTTCCTCTAGGCTCTTCATCTGCATTCTTGGTAACAACAAACTGCGCAGATCAACTATGTCTCCTTGAATAATTTGTTGTACCAGTTCTTGATCGGCAATGTCACTAAATTTTTCCGGATACAAGAGTTTGAGCGTGATGGCCACGTCCTCTACTTTATTAGGAACCGGTGTTCCCGATAGTAATGCCAAGTATTGCTTGTCGCCCTGAATATTGTTAGCCAGACGCATCATTTCCTGGGTTCTCATACCGCCCAGGCTTTTCATTTTATGCACTTCATCGACTATCATCATGCCATAATCAATCGGCTCGAGCAGGTTGACATATTCTTCACTCATTCGTTCTTGAGAAACGAGAATAAAGTCATAGGATTCTTCAGATATATCTACAAGCTGTTCAGGGCTGGTAACACGCAATACGTGCGGAGCCGTTCCTGGTTGATAGTAACCACCCTCTCCATTACCACCTTTTTCGGAAAGGTAGCGTTGCCACGTATCGAGCACGTTGCTCGGAGCAACGACCAATGCACATTTAACCCCAAGCTGTTCCTTGGCCATGATGACTGAGGCGCTTTTGCCCAACCCCATTTCATCAGCGATTAGCAGGCGTTTTTTATCCGCCAGCTCTTTCATGTTAATACGCTGATTGATATCAGGAAATTCACGCTTTGGATCAAGGCGTTCAATAAATTGTTCCGGTTTATGAAAATCACGTAGAACAGAATTGTAATAAAGCACGACGTCTTGAATCACATCATCAAGTAGTTGGTTATTGAGATGATGCAGTTCTCCAACAATGTAATCGAGGTAACCGTAAATAATTTCCTGGCTGGTTTTAGTGGGGTTTTTTCGGCGTTCTTCAAAATAGAACCGCAGACAATGATCTTTGAGAGTTTCATAGAGGCCCTCTCGAAAAGTTGATTCAGACAAATAGCTCACCGCAATTTCGATATTCGGTGGAATAAAATCGTGTTTAGCAACCAGAAAATCACCTAGATACTCGGCCAGTGCACCCTTCACATACTCAACCGGTAAGCCTTTAAATTCTGGATGAAATATATACAGCAAATCAGCACATCTAGACGCTCCAAAAACACCAATTAGTGCTTTAAATGTTTTACCATCGACTGTTTTACCATCGACGGCATCATTAATGAAATTTTCAAATTTTTTTCTTTTTTCTCCTTGCTGCAAATCTCTTATCATCGGGTCTTCGTCTATTTTTTTCTTTACAGCGCCAACATCATACAGCTTTACTTCAAATCTATTGCTGTCTAAGCCATCTATATAACTAATCCCTTCCAAGCGGCGCGACAAAAATGTGTACGATATTTTAGGCTCCGAGTTTTTAACAAAATATATTGCTGGTGCCCATTGCTTTTTATTTTCATCAGTAAAGACACCTGCTGATTGATCAACACTTGGTTTCGCTAGATATTCTTTTAAACAAGCCTTAGTGCTGGTAATTTCATATAGGATTACGGATCTCTCACGAAGATCATATGCGCCCTCCTCAATCTTGCGCACACTTTGAGTCTTACGCTTGAAAGTGTTATAACCAATTTGCGGAAATAGCCTGATGAAATACGCGGGAGTTCCAAAATTAACACCGGCTTCATCTCGATATATTCCATCTCTATTAGCTCGAGGTGACGCCATTCTTTCTGCAATTCTTTTTTCAATATCAGCCAAATTATATAAATTCACCTCTAGGCCATGCGTAACACCAGGCATCGTCTGCAGGCCATTAATAATTGAATACGCTAAAAGTAAAGTGATATTAAATTTGAAAGCTATATTTTTTGTGTTAGTCCATTGTGAACCATCGGTATGGACATATACTCCTGTATCTTTATCTACGGTGTATCTTGCTTGGTAACTTTCAATTAAAAAACGCAGTCGATCTTCTCTAAATAATCTAACAATACTATCATTAGTGTCATTGTAAGCCGGAATGGCAGGCACTTGCTCACTGAATTTCTTTAGTATTGCTCTTGTTATGGTGGGGAAGTTTTTTAAGAAGAATCCAAATTCTGCCCATCTAGTTCCGTCCTTTCTCTCATGAACACCTTCTTGGTCGACCTTCGTCGTAAGAACCATTTCGCCAATTTTTTCTTCAACTTGATCTAACGGATATAGGTCTATTTTGGTGCCTATAGCTGTTAAACTAACTTCCTTACTAATTCCAGGGAACTGAGTAAGAAGCGTTTCTTCATCAATGCCATACTTATTTTTAATATATCCAATTGCGACCATCTTCCTGCCTTCATCATCATTCAACACGCTTACCTCCCGGTCAGGCGTAAAGGCATCGATATATTTTTCTTCCAACTTACCTACAACCTGGTCGATTCTGTAAAGATCTGCGGTGTGCCCGGTAGAGTCAAGCGCGCTATTTATTTTATCAATATCACTTAATCTTCTTAACAATGCACTTCGTGATATTCCATAACGAATTGAAAAATATCTCTGCGATCCCCATTGTATTCTGTCTTGATCTATATATAACCCACCCTCATCTGTCGTTGGCTTTTGTTTAATTCTCTCGGTCAACAACTCAAGACATTTATCAAAATCATACAAAGTTGTACGCCCCTCCAATGCCCTACCCCTAACCATCAGCGTTGGAACATCAGCCAATATTACTTTTTTATTAAATTCTTCGCGTTTTATTCCATAAGTATCACGAAAATACCTCGCGTGCGCCCAGCTTTTACCGGTCTTATCACGGAAGATTCTTTCTTCATCATTTATCTTAGGTAGAGCTGCGTACTCCTTTACAGCCTGTTCGACTTGTGAAATCTCATATAATTCACACGCACCGTGATGGTTACGTCCCGGGATAGTCAGCAGGCCGGTAGTCTCACGTTTAAACGCACCAATAGTAATCTTCCATAAATTAGTAAAATATTTTTGATACGAGTATTGCCTACCTTCTTCATCGGTATAAATTCTGGTTTTTAGATCTACCAGTTTACGTTCCAAATATTCCTTATGTTTACTTTCGAACTCATCAATATCCCACAAATCTGCCGCACCGCCGCCATGACTCCTCCCATTTATTTTTGCTATAGGCTCTGCCAATTTATAAAACAAGGCTGGAATAAGTTTGTATTTTTCACTAAAATAGTTCAAACTACCGTACCGTTTCCCTTCCTCGGTTGTATATATTCTAGTTTCTTCATCTACCATTTTCTTTGATAAGTAATCTGCCAATGTAATGCGCGCCTCTTCTAAATCAAAAAGTGTCCTGTTCTCTAAGGCGGAGATCTTTGAAACACGTTCTGAATGTTTTAGGAAAGTCGATGGATGTATGTCCAACAAACTAGCAATCGTTTTTGATGTTCCCCATTTTCTACCAGTGTGTTTATCAACAAATAATCCGCTTTCTTTTTCTCTTTCGAGGTTTTTCCAATAGTTAGAGTCAGTAATAGAATACTGGTTCTGCTCAACCTTGTCTGGGACCTCTGTTGTCTGAGTTATTTCATTTTTAGGCCACCCCGGTTCTCTTGGTTTTGCCATAAGTTTCATTAAGTAATACTAATATCTTACCTGGTTTTATGCCCTGTGTCCATGAGCAAAGTCCATAATACTGCATTGACAAAATGTGTCTGTTGGCTAATAATATTAGTTATCAACCACTTCAAAGGAGTAGCCATGAAGAAGATCTCCATACAAGAGTTGGTCTTCACACTCACTAGTCGGCGACCAGGCAGTACCAAGCTGGTTCGTTCACACGGCCTCCAGGCAGTGAAGGATGAAATGAAGCGCCGCCTGGATACCTTGGAGGCAGGGTTGTCCCCCATGTCCTCATCGTTGAGCAACACGATGGTCGGTGGCTTGCGGAATGCAATCAAGGGTTGCAACCGTAAGTTGGGGGAAAAGCTCCTCCGTCAATTCGGGAGTACAATGCTCTACTCGTCAGGCGGATGGCTTGGTGATTTGATTGATGGGGAGGGGTCTTAATGAGGGGTGTGCGGCGGGCTCACACAGACGCCCGCATATCTAAAACAACTCATTCGTGGGTTGTTTTTTTATTTTGTTATTTTTAATACAAATAAGTTTGCAAATTGCCTACCTTGTGATAGACTCAAAAATAACTACGCCACCATAGTGGCAGGGAGATTACCATGGACCGGTACGACAATCACCCCATTTCGGGGGGAACGCTCAAGTTAGTGCTCTATGTTGTGTTGTTTGTCATGACCTATTACTATTGGCCGATCCGTTTCTATCGTGAAGACGGCGGGATCTCTTCTCGGGTGCTCGTATCGGTAATTTTGGCGGTGGGGTTCCTCTTGGTTACACTGCAGGTTCCAACCGGCGGCTGGGCGAATTGGCTACGGGTATACTATCGGCGGAACGTTCGTGGCTACTACGAGCGTCTGTCGCTCGATCCCACGACGCAATCGCTTGAGCGCAGTCTCGAAACCTATTTCGGAGCTCACATCGGCTACAATGTGGAGACTATCAACCGAAAGGTAGTGCTGTTTATCAGGGTTTCAGGATGGTTAGGCAATCGCCATACTGCCCTGCTCATCGTTGACGGTGCGGAAAGCATCTGCGGATCAGAGCAAAGCAAGGCTCATCGCCTGCGCTGGAAAGTATTTCCCCACTTCAGCCTGTTTCCCTCGAAATCACCACTTCCTGGGTTCAGGCGGTGGGTGGATGAAGTGGAGCTTGTTCAAGCAGAGATGGACTGGGATATGTACGAAGAACGAAGCGATCGTTCGTCGCTGGTCGTGACTCCCGAGCAGTGCCTCAAGTTGGTGGACATGTTCACTAACAAAGATGGCACGTTGCGCCCATTCGGAGATATACTCCTCGAGCCGCTCAAGTTGCGCAAGGTCAGCTAACCCACAACCAAAGGAGAAAAAGAGCCTCGACACCGTCGGGGCTCGTTCATTTATTGTTCGAATATTCAATACAGTACTTCACACCGAAAAAACTCTGCTTAAAATAATGGGGTTTTTGTTTGATATCCAAGGAAAAAATTGAACACACGAACTATTATTTATAATTGTTCCGTGCTATTATTATTTTAATAATCTAATGTATTATTTTATGCTGGATGCAAATCAATTAGCAAAACTGATTTCATTTTCTTTTCAAATACACGAAACGTTCCCCAAGGAACCAAAAAAAACTGTGCGGTATTGGGATGGTAAAACTCCTTACGCCATTCACCCAACTTGGTGCGCAATGACACTGCTTACGGAGGTTAGCTTACCGGAGTTTATTCGCGAGAATGGAGCTCAAGCCTTGTTACTTCACGATATTCTTGAAGACACCACAGCAGAACTGCCAGATGATTGTCCTACGATAGTAAAGAGTTGGGTTTCAGAGTTAACATTTGCCAATTCGACAGCGGCTTGGAAAGAAATATGGCAACGTAGTGATGAAGCAAAACTCTTAAAATTATATGATGCAACGTCTAATCTTTTAGATAATTCTTGGCTATCAACAGAAAAAAGTCTATATAATATTGAACAAGTTAGAAAGTTAGTAATATTTGTTGTCGCCACATTCGGAGAATTAAATATCTGCAGTATTGCACGAGCCATAAGTAATAAAAATGAGAGAGAATGTCTTGATTAATACGCTTCCAATCGTACTTAACACTATAATAACTAAAACCACTGTTTAATCTTTTCAGTACCTCGGTTTATTTTTTGTTACATATCTCCGCTAATTTCATCCATTCTTCTTCAGTTTCTTCCAATCGTTTCGTTGTCTCACCCAACTTCGCATAATCCTCATGAGAAAATTTAAGCGGATTTTTTGCTTGTTTTTTGGCGAGATTTTTTACTTCTTTTTCCAAATGTGAAATTTCTTCCTCTAATCTCCGCAATTCACGCCGTTGTTTGCGCGCTTCTTCACCGGGTGTTGGCAGTTCCGCCGTTGGCGAAACATTATCCACCGGCGTAACATCGGGAGTTTCTGAAACTGACTTTTCCAAGAAATAAATATAATCTTCATAGGTGCCGACAAAACGACGGACGCCACCATCTTTGACTTCAACGACGGTAGTTGCGATAGAATTTACAAACGTGCGGTTGTGGCTGATGAAAATCACCGTGCCCACAAAATTTTGCAAAGCGCGACCGAGGGCTTCCACCGTTTCGAAATCCAAGTGGTTGGTCGGTTCATCGAGTAACAAGACATTACTTTTGGACAACAACAAGCTCGCCAAACACAACCGGGCGCGCTCGCCACCACTCAACATGGAAATTGATTTTACCAATTCATCTTTATCAAACAAAAAATTCCCGGCCATGCGTTTTACTTCTTCGTCGTAAATATCGAGTGGTGTGCTACGACGTAAATAATCCCAAACTATTTCGGCATTATTTAACTCTGCCGGCACATGCTGGGCGTAATAGGCAATTCGAGTATCCGGGTTCCACCGATACGTACCACTGAGTGGTTCAAGTACCGACGCAAACGTTTTTAATAGTGTAGTTTTTCCATGACCATTATCACCAATCACCGCTACTTTTTCTTTGCGATCAATATCCAGATTTATCTCACTCGCCACGGTTTTTTCCGGATAGCCAATCGATAAATCCTGCGCGCGAAACAGCAAACCTTTTTTATCTTCCACTCCGGGGATATTGATATGCACGGTCGCGAGCGGGTCGTTGATTTCAATCTTTTCCAAACGGTCGATGGCTTTGAGTTTACTCTGTGCTTGTCTCGCCTTGGTGGATTTATATCGAAAACGGTCGACAAATTCTTGCAAATGTTTTTGTTCGCGGTCGATTTTTTTATTATAATTTTCTACCGAAGCCAAGCGCGCTTTTTTATATTCCAAATACTCATCAATGGGGCGGGGGTAATAAATAATACCGCCTTGCTCAATTTCTAAAGTTTGTTCACAGGTGCGTTTCAAGAATTCGCGGTCGTGAGAAACAATAATAAAAGCGCCGTTATAATTTTGTAAAAATTTTTCCAGTAAAATTTGCGTGTGAACGTCGAGATAATTTGTCGGTTCGTCGAGTAAAAATAAGTTTGGATCTTTGAGTAACATTACCGCTAACTTGAGACGCATGCGATAACCACCGGACAAATCCGAAATGTTCTTGCTCAAATGATGGGGTTTTAATTCAAATTTACCGGCGACTTTGGCGCATTGCCAGAGCGGTTGTCCGGTTTGAGTTTCCAAATATTCACCGGCATTTTGCGTCAAATCAAACTCTTCATGCTGTTCTACATAGCTCAACCGCACGATATCGTGCAAAACCACCGTGCCGGAATCCGGTTGTTCTTGGCCAAGGATTGTTCGTAACAATGTCGATTTACCCGCGCCGTTCCGACCAATAAGGCCAATTTTTTGTTTTTCGTTAACCGAAAAAGTCACGCCCTTAAAAATAACGCGCGGACCGTAGGCTTTGGATAATTTTTCACAGTTGAGAAGCGTGCTCATGATTTCCACGTAATATCCTCCCCTCTTTCGTTTTCAATACGAATAATACCGGCTGGACAATCCCGCGCGGCCAATTTGTTCGCGTCTACCTCCGGCTCACCCATTTCCGCAACAAAAGTTCCGTCTGTTTCAACGGAACGTTGGAGTCGCGCCTTGCCGTCCACCGGGTCAATTTCCCAATTTCCCGGCGCATGTTCGGTGCAAGAGTTACAGCCAATGCAATTGTCGCGATAGTGAATGATTTTTTTTCTTTTCGCTCCCATATTATTTCTTTCGGTCGTGCACGACAAACAATTTGTCGTTCGGACGAACGCGCTCCGGAACTTTGAAAGTGATGATATCCCCTTTTTTGGCACTTGAAACTGGTTTTTCATTGATAATTATTTCTGTTACTTTAATTTTAATCACGCCAGTGGTATCACCGGTAATTAAAATTTCTGACCCCTCGGCAATATCGCCGGCATCAAGGGTGAATTCACCAACACTAACTTTGCGGAAAAAATTGGTAACGTGTCCGATATAATCATTTTGTTTGGTAGTGTGTGAACCGTATTCACCACTCCATTCGCCGAGTTGCTTACCGAGATAATATCCGCCGTGCCACAAACCCCGATTGTACACACCTTCGAGTTGCGTGGTCCAAGCGGCGATCTTTTCCGGAGTGTAGGTACCATTTTCTACCGCGTCGGCCGCTTCACGATAACATTTTGTCACCACGTGAACGTATTCCGGTGAACGACCACGCCCTTCGAGTTTAAGTACACTAACACCAGCGGCCAAAATTTGGTCGAGGAAACCAATGGTGCATAAATCTTTTGGCGACATGATGTATTTGTTATCAAGCACAAGTTCTTCACCATTTTCTTCATCGATAACGCGGTAGGTACGACGACAATTTTGTGTACAAGCACCACGGTTGGCCGAAGCATTTTGAGTGGCCAAACTCATGTAACATTTCCCCGATATCGCTACACACAACGCGCCGTGAGCAAATAACTCAATACGAATTAATTCGCCACGCGGTCCAACAATCTTATCTTTTTTAATTTCCGCGATAATTTTTTTAATTTGATTCAAAGTAAGCTCGCGCGCTAGTACCACAACATCAGCAAACTGGGCGAAAAAACGTACCGCTTCGATGTTGCTGACATTCTGCTGAGTAGAAATATGAATTTCCAGGCCAATCGAGTGCGCGTACTGTAAAGCCGCCACGTCCGAAGCAATCACCGCGGTAATTCCAGCTGCCTTCGCAGCGTCGCACACCTTTCGCAAAAGTGCCAAATCGTGATCATAAAGAATGGTATTAACAGTCAAATATGTTTTAACTTTTTTCTCCTTGCAGATACCGACAATTTCGGGCAAATCGGTAATCCGAAAATTGTTCGCGGCGCGAGCGCGCATATTAAGTTGTTCGACACCAAAATACACCGAATCAGCACCGGCTTTGATAGCGGTGTTTAATGAAGCGAATGACCCGGCGGGAGACATGATTTCTATCGTAGGCATAGGGTCATAGAATATCGAGATTATAGACAATTGTCAATCGTTTCCGCGCAAAATATCCAGTATTCCCAACCGATATTTTTCTACAGCTTAAGCGTGATTTCTTTCAATCAACTTAAAAATCCTATCCGTCACCCGCTTAAATATAAATCCAACAACCACAAACAACCCCAAATATAATAACATGGCGAGTCCGGGCGACAGTCGGCCAAATAAAAAATTGTAACGCCAAAGCAGTGGCCAGTGCAAAAGATATATTTCAAAAGAAAATATGCCAAATAATGACAAGAAGATAAAATTAATTTTTTTGGAAATAAAGATAATTATTAAAGCGGCGACCGTGACGAGACTGGATATAGATTCTCGCAACCAGGTTTCACCAACCAGTGAATGATAATAGGTATAATATAAAATAACACCCCCTAAAACTAAACCGCAAAAACGTAAAATAAGCGATACACGTGGACGAATTTCTGTGGTGATAAGTTTTTTAACAAAAGAAAGATTAATAATACCAGCAAAAACCATCCCCATTGGAAAAGCCAGAAAATGTAATTTGTAAAATGATACGAGATCAAGTGCGATGATGTCCAGTTTGGGAATATAGCGTACAAAAAACCACATTACCAAAGCCAATAGAGCGGCGGAAAATAAAGGAAAACGACGTTGAAAAATAAATGGAAAAATGAAATAATTTACCAATAAAAATGTAACGTACCACAACGGTGAATCGATGTGTTCATATAAATTTGCTTTGGGGAAAAGTCCCAACAAATTTTTTATCGTCGTGCCGAACGGATAAGTCTGGTGTAAAATAAAACCATCGAGTAATAAAAAAATTACCAAAGCAATGATCATTGGTACATAAATACGTGGCAGACGTCTTAAGTAGAATTGACCGATTGTTCGCGGTTTTTGTAAAGCCGATACTACCAAGCCAAAACCTGATAATACCAAAAATAAATCTACGCCCACGCCGGCATAATTCGACAGTGGCTGTAAAAATCGGTTATCGCTAACTAAAAAATAGCCAACATGCGACAAGACAATCGCCAAAATCGCTAACCCTTTCAATTCATTGGTAACTTCCAAAGGAAAAAAAGACTTATTTTTTGTTCGGCGAACAGATACTACCAAAGCAAATAAAAGTCCTAGCAATACAAAAGAAGTTTCCTGAACGGCATTAGTAATTGATATGATCATAAAAAATTTGGCTCCAAAAATCATATGCTTTAGCGGAAGCATGAAAACCGTCGGGTGAATAATAGCTCGCGTCATTAAGCGCCCGCTCCCGCGTGAGCGAATACAAATCGATAAATAAAATTTTGCGCCCGGACATAGCGCCCCTGAGCAAATTATTATAATGTTGGGTTTGGTAATCAAAATAGGCGCGGTAGGGTGGCCAAAAAGCATTTTTATTGGCTAAAAATGGAATGGTGGCCACATTCAGATATTTGACCGTGCTCGAAAGACTATTAACGATGCCTCTCAGATTTTTCTGAAACTCCTGATCAGAAACGCCGTTGTGCATATCGTTGATACCAATGGCGAGCGTGACCACATCCGGGTGAAGTGCCACTACCTGTGGCACTTGATCATTTAAAACATCCCGCGCAGTGGCTCCCGGCTGTCCCAAATTTACCAAAGTCACTTCCGCGCCACGACTTTCCGCCAAACGTTCAGCAAGACGGTAGGGATATGATTCTTTTTCCAGGGCGGCACCAACCCCGGCCGTGAGACTATCGCCCAGCGCGACATAAGTAACTTTGAACGGTGAATTTGGTATCGGCGAAGGAAAAACAAAATTGGTGTGAGTGGTGGGGTTGCCGGGATTATTATAATTTAAAAACGAAAAAATATGAGCGTAAGCCCGATTGAGATACAAGATTAAACCGATAAGTACTATGAAAATTATAACAACATATTTCATCATAGTAATATCATAACAGAAAACGGACTGAACCACCAATTCTTATTTGGAAAAGTGATAGTTTTCCTAACACTACCAATTAAAGCGGTCTTAGTATATAATAGTTTATACACAACATTAGAGAATACTGACAACTCACTTCCATCGCGGTTTGGTTTTTAGTATTGATTATTGAAATAATATGGGAATAGACGATAAAAATGGTCCTAGCGACGAAGAAAAAGCAAATTGGAGAGCGCCGGAACAATTAGTGTTGGGTGATACGGAAAAATTGCAAGCCGAAGCCGCACAGCGTCAAAAAGATATGGACGTGTATAATGCAATGTTGGAAGACTGTCCGGAAATGGAAGGGGAAATTCTTCCGGAGAAGCAGCGGGAATGCACCAAGTGGGAAATGCGGGAGATGGCGGATATGATTTTAGAATTTGAAGAGGAATATCCGCTGGCGGAACTGTTGCTCATTACCGATCTGACACCCGACGAAGCAACGAACCATCCACTTAGGGAGCCAGCCAAGCTCGCGCTCATTCCGATTGTGGAAGCGTTAAACAAACTTAAAAATGAAACAGATATTACCAAGGAAAAATATGATGAACTAGAAGCCAGTTACCGAAGCCTATCAAAAGCAGTTGGATTCATAAATAAAGGTAAAGTCGTCCACAGATAAATTAGAAAAAACAAAAACAACCTTCGAAAGAAAGTTGTTTTTGAATGTGCGAGCTAATAATGTGGCTCGCCGCACATCCCCTTCAAACACTTGCTTGTCCACACCGCTACTTCGCCATACGGTGAAACGAACCCACCATCGCAATCGCGGCGTCGACTGTCTCCTCGAGCGTCGAATAAATTGGGAACGTTGGGTCACTGAAAGCTAGTTGAAAATTCCTGGTGATATTCTTCAGTCCAGGAAAACCCGGATCCGCGCCAAGTACGAGTGGGCGGATTTCGCTGAATATCATGCGTCCCCGCCATTCACCGAGCTCACCACGAGTGTCGCAAGCATACGGCTCGCCATCAGTCCGCGGATGAGTCTTACTCTCGTTTGGTAGCCAGGCGATGATACAGCCGGTCTGATTCGCCAATGCGAGATAAAGCCGTTCCCAATCGAGCTGGTGGGAGTCGTTGTCGACGGTTCCCTTCGTAGCACGATGCTTGAACAAGGGGTGGCCCGACTCATAACGACAAGGATTGACAATCCAACAGTCGCCCACATTCTGGAAAAGAAGTTCGCAACACTTGCGTTGCCAATCACCACCACCTAGTACAGGTCCCAACAAGAAGAAAAGGGGTCCTTTGATGTAGTGCCTGGGAACTCGCACCTTCGGCAGAATAATCGGCATGCGTTCTCCGTTGTAAGGGGTAATTTAAAACTAGCATATTTTCTAATCGGTGTCCAGATTTAAATAGTTAAATGCAAACAAAAACAACCTTCAAAAGAGGGTTGTTTTTTTATTTTAATTATGTGGATATCTGATGGTGGCGCCATTGACATTTACCCTTTATTGGGATAATATTCCCCTCTTGTTGAACATCCCGTTCAACATATTCCTTGGGGATACCGTGGCCAAGCAGTTCGTCGCACGACAGGTTCAAAGAGCAAGAGTTCTAGGGGTGACAATCGTTGTCAAATACGACAAACAGCACAAGCTTGTAAAAGCACTGTTCGTCGTCCTTGCTCCTGGGGGATTATTAATTCCTACACTCCAGTTGATACAATGGCTGGAAAAAGCGATTCGTCGCGCCTACCGACGACGTCGGCTGTCCGATAAAACGCCAGACAAGAAAGTTGCCTAGCGTACTGTTCCTCGATGAAGCAAGAGGTCAGTTCCGTACCTAGAAACGGAACCCCAGTGGCTAACACAACGCGCTGGGTCGTAAGGACCATTAAGACCACTCCAACTCATTTTGTCTATAAAGTTTGTAGTCAGAATGAGGGTGGTCTTTTTGTTTTTATCCACAAAGCCATTGACAAAAATACAGAAATACAGTAATATGTTGACTTATATAAAGGTTTGCAAGACCACCAACAAACAACCAAGGGGTAACTGATGCACCGACTGGAAAAGGTGATGGCGGAACTGGGGGCGAGACGTCCTTTCAAGGTCTCAAGCCATCGCGAAGTGTGCGTTAGCGACGAGAGTATCGTCGAGGAGCACGCCTATCGCAAAGACGGCAAGCCCTTCATCATACGGGTCGTTTGGAGTTCAAACAGCCACACCAAGGTTGACGACTTCAGCGTTGGCGACGCTGGGAGACCCATCACCGAAGAGGAGTACAAGAAATACAGAAGAGTGGCGAAAGCGCTCAACTCGCTTGCTGTGCTCCAGAAACCGGCGAACGACAACCGATCGCGGGCCGCTCTGTAAGGAGCCGCCGCCCGACCCGAACACTGTGAGGTGCAACACACGATACTAATCGTCAACCTGCCATCGCATTTGTTCCCACACGAGCCACCCCCCCGGGCGGCTCTTCACATTTTTAAAACAATATTATCCTTCCACCACCAAACTACCGGTCATATCACGATGCCCTTCACCACACGGTACGGAGCACCGGAAATTGAATGTTCCCGCTTTATCGGCGGTAAATTCAACGGTTTGGGTTTGTCCCGGCTGTAAATCCACTTTAATATTAAAATCCGCTAAATTAAAACCATGAGTAATATCAACACTCGTGATTTTAATTTTAACATGATCCCCTTTCTTTACGGTAATCACTGCCGGTGAAAAGGCCCAATTTTTGGCGGTCATGTCAAACTCTTTTAACGGACCGGTAAAAACCTCCGGCGTAGCTACCACCGATACCGATTCTTTAACCGGCTGGTTAGACTTGAAAACCACCGCCCCCACGGCTACCACCCCCAAAACCACTAATCCTACTAACAACTTTTTCATAAATGAAAATTAAATAAAACTTCAATAGATGGCTATTGTTGTCGTCGATATAGTATACACTACATCAGACGATTTGGCTGTATCCCCATCCTGAGGAATCGAAGGATCTTCCTTTCGAACAATTACCTTTCCGCTGACGCTCTATCACTCTTTCTTAAATCAATATTTTGCTCCGTTACTTCTTTATAATTAAAGAAGTAACCAAGAAACTTTTGAGGGACGGCAGAACTCGTCCCGACTGAGTCGGGACTCAGACAGCTGGCGCCCCTCAAACTCCCATTTTTGCCGTTGTCGCTTCCTCGAAAACAATTGGCTCGGATGGGGGTTTGGGGGCGAGCTTGTCCCGAAGGGAAACCTGAAAGGTTTTGAGGAGCCAAGGCGACGAGTTATGAGCCCCCAAAACTTTTGAATACTTTTGGTTACAAAAGTATTGCCAGCCCGGCGAGGGCTATCAATGAATGAAAAATGATAATTAGAACGACCAGACCTCACCCTACCCTCTCCTTTAAAGGAGAGGAAGTAAAAAAATGATGAATAAAAAAACTCTCCGGTAAAGGAGAGCTTTTTTGAAAGACTGAAAGTCTTTACGCGCGAACAACGTTCACAGCTTTAGGACCCTTGTCTGACTGTTCAACATCGAAAGAAACAGCGTCGCCGATGTTTAATTCAGAAAATTGAAGACCTTTCAAGCCAGTAGCATGAAAGAAGACATCCTTCGGTTCACCGTCTGGGGTGATAAAACCAAAAGACTTTTCAACAACTAAACGTTTGATAGTACCTTTCATAATAATATATATGTTAGGTGAATAAAATCGATTGTATCAGGTGGAAATCGACTAAATTTCACCAGCGATAAATCTTTTACTGAAAAATAGTATATCATACTTTCACATTTTTGTCAACCTCCAAACGAGAACGGCCGGACCGTGAAACTTGCTATTTTCCCCCATTAGGAGTAGACTAACCCCTAGAATGGTGGTTTTTCCATTATAATATCATGATATGGTGTGCAAAACCTGTGGAGGAGAGTTAGCCAAAACACGACAGAAAAACCCTAAAAAGGGTCTGCCCGTGCAAGAATTGTGCGTTCGTTGCCAATTGACGAAGCTCGGCTGGAAGGATGTCAAAAAGACGGAAAAAGCCGAGAAAGTCGCGTAGGCAAATTGGTCTATTTGTGGGTAGTTTTATGTTCCGGATTTGGTGCCCCTTGCGCTATTTTCTAAAAATGCTTATACTACTACACATAATTAATGTTTCATTAGTTATTTATTATTAACCATATCCATATATGGCAGGTATGACAAAGTCGGCCTTACTCTCGATGTTGGCCGAAAAGAGTGGTCTCAGCAAGAAGCAAGTAGGCGAATTCATGGACATGCTCTGTGCCCTCGCGTACAAAGAAGTAAAGACAGCTGGCGTCTTCGTATTGCCAGGTTTTGGTAAAATGGTAAAAGTTCACCGTGCTGAACGCATGGGTCGCAACCCAGCCACTGGCGCTGCAATCAAAATTGCCGCGAAGACTGTGGCTAAGTTCCGCCTTTCCAAGGCTGCTAAGGAAGCAGTGCTATAAGCATTGGTTTCTAGATAGGATAAAAATTAACCCCGCCCCGATGTACATCGAGGCGGGGTTTTTTGTCTTAGGATTTAGAGTTTTTCAAAGTCACGTTTAGTACCATCAGTCTGAGGTACGATTGGGATCTGTAATTCTTTAGCTAACTGTATCTCCTTTTTCATACCTTCGGATATACGATCCCCAAATAGCCATAGTTCATCAATATATTTACGATGAAAACATTCTAGGTTTGCATCTATGCCTAATTCCCTATCGCTAATCACTTCATCATCAAGATACTGAAGCGATACTAAAAATGGAGCAACTGGTATCAAATGCTTTGAATGTAATGACGAACAAATCGAAATGACTTTTTTAACGTTGTTTTTCACGTCACCACCAATTGGGTGTGCGATAAAGACGGTTTTCATAATTAGATTTTCTGAAAAATAAACAAATGTTCGTGCATTATCAATAAAAAATTTAAATCCTTTGATTTTTTCACCCAAAATCCAGTCGCCTTGCAATTAAACTGTCTTTTAATTATGTCCTCTTTCAATTTAAAACCAACTTTTAAAAAACGTTCCATTACTTTAAACGCAAGCGGTTGATACATTTTATTTCGTCGTGTATCCCCCATTAAAATCGCACAGTACTTTCCTTTTTTTAAAACTCTAAACAATTCTTTAACTACTTTTTCCATTTCTTCAACAAAAGCTTCAATATCGTGAATACTTGATAAATCTTCGACAATTTTTCCATCGCTATACCTTACAATATCCGCATATGGCGGGTGGGTAAGAACAAAATCAATTTCTTCGTCCTTAATAAACTTCATGTTGCGGGCATCACACTTTATGACACGTTGTTTAGCCTTATTTTCCACATCAAATTTCAAAGACTTTTTTGTCCGTTCCAGCGCCTCTTCGTTCACATCAACACAAGTAATATGGCGATTTAGTATTTTTGCTTCAATCGCTGTCGTCCCACCACCAATCATGCAATCAAGCAAGTGATCGCCCTCTTTTGAGTATCGCAAAATCAAATTTCGCACCACCTCTGGTGCCCAATTACCTCGCCAATCTGATTTATGCGTTGCCCAATTGCCGCGACGAGGAAATGCCCAAACGGTTGTGCATTCTAGCTCAAAATTATCGGGGTGTAGTTTTAATTCCTTAGTATTTATCACCATGCTATGCGAATTTTAATACACTAAAAAAATTACCTTCCAAAGAAAAATCCAATAATAATGTATCATCAAGTTTTTTTATAAACGAAAACATGCTTTTTTTGTTATTAAATTCAATAAGCTCTACATTTTTTATCTTTTCTATATCAAGTTTTGATTTTGATACATCTTTTATATCTGTAAAATAATAATTCCAATTCTTCGTACTACACATAACAAAGTTATCAAAATCTGATTTCTTTACTTTCTCTGGATTCCAAACAAAATATACTTGTTCAAAAAACTCTTTTTTTATTATCATATTTATTTTTTAAACTGACTAATAATTTAAGTTCTAAAAAATTAATTATCTTTTTAAATGATTTATTTTTGAGATTAGAAGTCTTTATAGCTTTATAAAAATTAACTCGATTAATTTTTAATGGCTTATAAATATCGACGGGTCTAATTTTTTTAGTGAATAAAATTTCTTTGATTTCTTTTTCCAACATATTTAGTATACCATTTTTAAAACTAAGTGTAAACTATTTAGTTTACACTTATCCACAGGCTATTTTAAGAGGAGCTACTGCCTTTTCCAGTAACCATCCTCAATTCCAATCTTTTTTAGAATATCAGTAAAAGCAACATACTCAATACTGTGTTCTTTGTAGAAGGCCAAGCTTTCTTGAAGTTCTTTTGTTTGATCATTTTTGTTTAAAAGATCACCAAACGCAAACCCATTGCGAGCCTCATACTCCTGGTAACCGACTAATATGATCTGCAGTGGTTTTTTATACAGTCTTGGCAATTCGCCATATTTTAATGGAACCCCTAATATTTTCTCACCAGCCGTGCCAGTAGTACTCCAATTTCTTCCTTTTACCTCATACACATACTCATCACACTCTAGGTCAGGTTGATACCCCTTATCTCTCACGGAGCTCCTTGTTGAAACAGCTCTATGAACATTTTTTCTGCCTAATTTCTTCAAAGCTTCCATTACAACATCTTGACAAAGCTTTGTGGTCCATTGTGAGCCACCACCACCACCGACAATACTGTTACCCCAACGCTTCTCATTTTCATTAGGTTGAACAAGTTTGTCTTTATCTTTTGTGTTAATCAAAGACACTTCAGTGATACTCTCATAACACCACCTTATTACTTCAGCATTTTCTAAAAGTTGCATATATTAACAGTGCATTTTTTCACTAATATACTTAAAAACATCATCCGCTATCTCTTTGGTTCTTTCTTCAATCGTTTCAACTGGCCGAGTAGCATAATCATCAAATCTCTTAACTATCCAAGAATTATATTTAAAAGAATCTCTCTTGTATATCTTCTTTTTTAGTTTTGAGTCTGGTCTAACATCGTTTAGCGCACCATTGTCTTCTCGGTCTAACAAGCAAAGATTTCCAATCATATGAATATGATTGCTTAATTCATGATTCCCCCATACAGCCTTATTCTTAGGGAACACATGGTCAATAGACTCAAACCTGAGAAGATTTTTACCATCAGCCTTAAATTTATTTCCGTAATGTAGGTATAAGACATACTTTATTAATTTTTTTCTACCAGTATCCTCTTTAAACCTCAAAGACGCGCTAAACAATTCAATAAAATCATCTTTCCCGTTCTTTACATATTTTTGAAGTATACCAAAAAAATTCTGCGAAAGTTTATTAAAATTTTTTCCGTTATAAACCGTAACTTGTGAACTAAAATTGGCAAAATCTTTTTCATACTTTGACGGACTTAACGTAAGATAAGTAGCGGCAAAGGAGAACAGCCACAACCGATCAATATCCGCTGAAAATTGCTTAGCAGTGTAACTACTCTTGTCTTCGAATTTCTTAAAAAGTGCTAATAATACCTCATACACTTGTCCGAGACCTAATACCCCCATTAATTCCAGTTTTTCGATTACTCCAGCTCTATACCTTCTAATATCAACTCTGGGATTATCGGATTGAAATTTTTTTCCAAAATATTTACCATTCGCAGTTCGCAAACCAATATAAAGCTTTGCATCATTTCTCAATCTTTTAATGTACTCCATTATTGGTCCAACTGATTTTGTCTTCAATTTTTTTAATTTTATTTGCTCGAACAAGTCGGATGCTGTTATATAGCCATTCTCTGAGATCCATTGATGACGTAAAAAATTGTCGAGCCACTTGATATTTACCACATCAAACTCTTCCTCTAATTGCTCCCATAAATCTTCAGCATTTTTAATAGCTACATGCGGATTTGACATGCCGCTCAAGGCTTTAAAAACAGCATTTTTTGTAAGGTCAACTTCACTTAACGGCTTAGAAGTGCTATTTAAACCCTCAAATAATTGATAAGTGTCCGTATCGGATTCTGTCACGATGGCTACAAACTCTACATTCGCAATTCTATCCCCCATGTCAGAAATTAAATCATTTATTTCAATATGCTGATTTAACTTAACATGCTCTTTAATTAACGAAAGGGCTTTTTGATAATTTTTAATAAATATTTTTTGAGTATCGTTAAAATTACTTAGAACTTCTTTATCACTTAGTGCAGAGACTACATCTTCATGATTGCTTATTAACCCACTATAAACTTGATTAAGTCCTGGTTTTGTAAACTTTAATCGAATGTTACGAACAGAACTATCTCGCAGAGAATTTATGTGAGATAAAAACTTCTCAAAATGAGAGATCTTGCCAACGGAATCAATAATTTTACTTCCTTTTTTCTCTGAAGACTCATTAATATAATTTCTCAAAGCAAGACAAAAGATTGACAACGTAGTAATGCGCTGCTGCCCATCTATAATTTCAATGACTTGCCCACCTGTACTTTTGTCAACGTTTTGAATACCGACTATAGTACCAATATAATAATTCGGTTCATTTGATACTATGCTATTCCATAATTCCGACACATTTCTAGCTCCCCAACTATATTTTCTTTGAAAATTAGGTATTAAATACCTATCAAAACTTCCCAAAAAACTTTCTAATGTATACTTGTTATTAAACTTTATTTTAGACTTCTTCATATCAGTAATTAGTTACCAAGACCTCGTTAACCTTACCTCTCTTTGAAGCATCCGAATTAATCATGCGCCCAGCTGCAACCATTGAAATTCGAACACTTTTAATCCCCGAATATATTTTTTTGATAAAAGCAGTGTCAGAATTTGAAAGCATAACAAAACAACCACGTTTGTGTAGTGCAACAAACGTATCGCGAAGTTCTATTTGTTCTTTTTCTAAAAAAGAACTAGATGTATAAGAAGTAAATGAAGCGGTTTTGCTAACTGGGAAATATGGTGGGTCAAAATATACAAAATCACCTTTTTTCGCTGTTTTTAAAACTATTTTATAATCGCTGTGTTTTATTTCTACCTTTTGGAGCGCTTTTGAAACCTTTCTTAAATTTTCTTCATCGCAAATCCTCGGATTGGTATACTTACCAAACGGAACGTTAAACCCACCTTTACTATTCACACGATACAAACCATTAAAGCAGGTTCGATTTAAATATATAAAACGTGTAGCAACTGCAATGTCACTCATTTTTTTCGAATCCTTTGCTCGAATATTTAAAAAATATTCCTTATCCACTTTCTGTTTTTTAAGAGCAATAATCAATTTCTCAACATCTGTTTTGATAACATTATACGTAATAACCAGCTCTTTATTTAGATCTGAAAGCAAAGCTTGTTCAGGCAACAAATCAAAAAAAACGGCGCCACCGCCAACAAACGGTTCATAATATTTTGCTGTGTGTGAATCAAACGATTCCGGTGGATACAGCAACATTCGCTTGAATTGTTCAAGTAATTGTCTTTTTCCACCGACCCATTTTACAAATGGTCTGGGTTTTTCCGCGATGATTCGCGCAACATCATTAACAAGATTGGATTTATCAGCATCTCGATAAACCCTGTGGGCATAAATTGTATTAATATTATGCCTAATTTGAATTATTTTTATAGCTTCTTTTGTGGTCATAATATTAGACAGTTCTACACGCCTACTTTACCATTTTAGTGCAAATTGTGTCTACAGCTATTTTTTTATCATTTTTAAACCCTTCTCAACACCCAAACCCAATCCCCAGCCAACCAAACCGATAGCTATGGGGAAATAAAGATGGACCCAATCGAAATATAACTCAAATAAAGCGGCTGGTATCAACAATATGCCAATCCACCAGTATTTTTTGGCATCGCCAAAGGCGGTGAACAGAAAAGTAAGGAAAAAGATGTAAGCCAAGACAACACCCAGTAAATACAAAGCCATTCCAGCAAGACCGATAAATAACCCTCCGCCAATTGAGGGGAAAAAATATAGATACACTGACCCAAAATAAAGTCCAAGAAAATACGCGACTACTAAAGTTAAAAGAAATAATAAAATTCCTCTAAAAACAGTATTCATACTTTTTAATTATTTATCAGCCACAGAACATCCTCTTTCAGGATATCATAGGCTTGTTGATTAATATTTTTCTTTTTTAATTGTTTGTCTAACTCTTTAATTATTTCTCTGCCTAATTCTTTTTTCTTTGTTTTTTCCTCTTTTTCGTGTTTCCCTTTTTTATCTTCCTTGTCTTTTTCAAGATGTTTATCTTTGGGGAACATGTCCTTCAATTCTTCAATTAGCTCCTTTTTGGTATGTAAGTTCTTTATCCAACCGAGCGAATAAGCACGTTCAATATCCGAAAGAGTACTGCTATAAGTGGCGATGATGCGAAAAATGGTGTTGGTACTGCTAATATTTCCCTGAAAATCGCTGGAGGTGACGAATATAGTATGTGTTCCGAGATATTTATAAAATAAATCAATACTGTCTCCGCTGTTCACCATTGTATCATCCAAACGAATTTCCTGCGAGAATACACCGGACTCAGTATCGGTTACATTCACTATTATGCCAAGTCGGGCAGAGTGTGCGTAGTCAGTGGTGGTGGGCGACAAAATAGTAATTTGCGGTGGTGTATGGTCGACTGGTTCAATGGTTATTTCCTTATTTTGCATCGCATCCACGGTTATATTTACTCCGGTCACCTGATCCGGAAGAATGTGCCCAACAAAATCATGCGACGAGGAGGTAGCGTCGCTGATATACCCAGCGGCGACGGTATATTCGCCACCGTTTCCGGTGCCTTGCGTTTCTACGCGATATTGACCGTCAATTGGATTAGGAATAGTTATATATTCATCGTCTGTATTGAAACCGGAATAAAATGCACCGTCTATTTCATTGACCTCTTGGTTGGTGGCAAAATCTTTACCAATGCGTTTTCCGTCTGGAGCAATAACGACAATATCGGCGGGCGAAAAGATCTTAACCAAAAGTAGTCTACTTATCAATGACCTACTAACAGTCAAAGGATTGTTTCTAGAAATTAATTTATTAATAACTAGACCAGCTCCTTTTGTAGCCAACTCACTATGCTCAGAATTTAACAAATAGTAACTTCCCGATACGGCTTTACTACTTTCAAGAGGCACTGTACCATCGCCATTTCCATACCCAACACCTCCGTTACCAGAGGAACTATCAAAGCCATCGGGATAACCATTCTCCCATAATGGTAACTGACTAGAGCTGGTCACTCTAAATTTATTTATTGTAGAGCTTGGCCCTAAGTCCCCTATTATATTTATAATTTTCACCCCTGAATTAACCAAAGTTGACGAAGAATTATTAAGATTTTCTAAAAAATGATTTACTGGATAGTTAGATGGATAACTTCTTGCTACAACGTCATTAGTATCATAGATGTAATTAAAAATTGGTAACAACTCATTAACCGTTACTATTGGAAAATTTCGAACATAATTAAATATATTTGTTCCATAACCATTCTCCCAAGCCTCCCATTTGAATACTAACTCTTTCAATTTATCCATTGCATTTCTTCCTATTCTCCCGCCCTCCCATGTTAAATATGCCTCAGGCGACCCTAAGTGTGGTGTCCCTAAAAATACCAAATGATCAACATCATGCTGATAATAATTTGATTCAACATACTGCCGTGCCACCAGCCCACCCATCGAGTGAGCTACTACATCCACCTTATCACACCCACATATAGCTTTAACTTCGTTTATTCTATCTTTCAATTGAAATGCCGTTAAAACATTGGATTGTCGCCACTGATACGGAAATGTAAACAAATCCACCCCGTCCGCATACCCATTCGCTCTAAACGTATCCAACAAATTATCATATGTATGCAAAATCGGATCCATTACCCACACGCCATCTTTCTGTTCGCTCCCCAAAATTCCCGGCACCACAATCACCGGACGGTTTCGGATTCTAAACGCTAATTCTCCGTTGGCGGGTAAACGCGTGGATAATTTGCCGTCGCTCGCTTCAAAGTGGTAACTGAATGTTCCGCTGACAAAAGTGCCGGTGGGTGACAGAAATAAATATGTGACACCGGTTTGCCAAGTGGTGGAGGTGTTTGACATTGGGTAAGCGGTGCCATTTATTACTGCGTTCATCTGAGTTGAGGTGTCATTATTCGCATCAGCGTAAACAACTTTCAACACCGGCTGCTCCGGCAAAAATATCGTACTCGAAACGATTCCGTTGGTACTGCTCGAATACGTCAGCGTCGGCGCGACATTCGTCACCTTGCCAATCCACGGGTCATAAAGCACGCTACCAAAAATCTTTTGGCCTTTGCCACTAGGATTTGATGCGACGGTTGGACCGCTATCGTCGCCCCACCAATTATTTATTGCTGTAACCGTACTGGCTGATGAATTTGAAATCGCCGCATTGGTATTGTGGTGAAAACTTGAGCTAGCTACTGTCGCCGTGCCACGATTGATATATACACCGTACTGCTGATTATTAAATTCACTATTCACGATAGTGCTTGTACCGGCGCTTTGTAGTAAACCATACACACTGCTGGAAGCAAAATGCGCGTCAAACAGCGAAAGATTGCCACCATTATTGCGTACACTTGCTACATAGCAACTAGGACAGCCACTATACGTGTAACCACCATAACGAATGACGGCAGAATTAATTGTACTATTCGAGCCTGACGAAAATGTAATTGCACCCCACTGTCCTGGTCCAGGCACCTGCCCTGCACCGTCGCCATTGGTGTCACCACCCACCGTGTCATCATAAAGCGATGTGAAGTATACTTTGTTATTAACTGTACCATTAACAATTAATTTGCCATAAACTGCTACATTATTTATTACTGCAACAGAGAATTTGACTACTACGCCTGGATCAATACTGAGCGTGATGCCGATTGGAATAACCAGACCGCCCACCACATAAGGTACATCCGCACTCCACAACTGATTTCCAGCCATTACACCATTGATAGAAAAACCATTTACCATATTACCCGCTACCGTATTTTTTGAATGGACGAAACGTGTGCTGGCGGATATGTCCGCACTGATATTATTTTGTGTAAATGTACTATTGGTAGTGGTAACCGAACCAACTTCTACCCGCATGCCAGCAGAAGCGTGATTATTAAATACCGTGGCGTCAACTGTTACCAAGCCTTTTCTGCTATATAATCCAATCGGTTGATTAGAAAACTGCGACTTTAAAATAGTGACTGCACCATCGTTCTGGTAGATACCATACATTGAACTTGAAACAACCACTGCATTATCAAACAACAGCGTTCCACCATTATTATATACATTTGATCGTGTGCAATCTGGGCAACCGCCGTAGGTATAACCACCATAACGAAATACCGTAAAAGTGAAGCTACCCACCGAGCCGGGTGTGAATGTAATAGCACCCCACTGCCCAGGTGACGGAACAGTACTCGTACCATTATTAGTAGAATCACCGCCGACACTATCATCGTGGACAGAGGTAAAGTATACTTTGTTCTCTGCAACACCCTGGGTACGCAAAGTGCCATTTATCACCATGCTCGTCCGCGCTCCGTCATAAAATTTAATTATCACCCCTTCACCAAGTGTTAACGTCCGCCCCGCTGGAATGACTAAACCAGAAATAAGATAAGGTAAATCCGCTGTTAACGTTTGGTTATTTGCAAGAACGCCGTCAAAAGCAAAACCGTTATTCCCTCCCCCAGTGACCGTGTTGCTCGCGTGAATAAAAGTTACTCCCGCAGAAATATAGCCCGCTAAAGCGACATTGGTGAAATTATTATGAATCAATGTAACTTCACCGACTGAAGCGTAAACACCATTGGTAGTAATGTTACTAAAATTTGTATTGGAAATATATACTGTACCCTTGGTATTATAAAATCCATAAGCGACATTGTGAATTTCCGCACCGGTAATAGAGGTCGACCCGGCGGACTGCCATACGCCATAGCGCGTACTTGAAGAAATATCCACCGCATTTAACGAAAGTGTACCACCGGCATTTGCAATATTTGTAACATAACAATTCGGACACGCATTATACCAATATCCACCATAGCGAACGACTGTAGAATTAAAACTGCCCGTAGACCCGACGGTAAAAAGCACGTTTCCCCACTCCCCAACCCATGGCAATGTTGCAACATTATCGCCGTTCGTATCGCCACCAACACTATCATCACTCAAAGAGGTAAAATATACTTTATTTCCCGGTGTACCATTAACATTTAAACTACCATTCACGGTAAGCACCGACGGTCGTGCTGGTGCAAACTTTACTACTACACCAGGATTGATAGTGAGTGTAGCACCGGTCTGCACCACAGTACCGTTCACAATATAGGGACTATTTTCTATTGTCCAGGTAGTACTTGTAGCAATGGAACTAGGGGCGGTGGTGGCAGACAAAGCGTACGATGTAAGAAATACTAATTGAAAAACAAAAAAAGCAGTAAAAACTGCTCCAATTAAAAATGGCCGTTCGCGCATTTTTATTAACATACCATAGAATAAGTTCGATGTGAGAATAGTATAGCATATATAAAGAATAATAAAAGTTTTGTTTTATTTTTAATTAATTATTTTAAAGATTTTCAATTATACATTACTTCTCGAGCCCTCGCCGGGCTGGCGGTACTTTTGTAACCAAAAGTACCCCAAAGTTTTGGGGGCTCATAACTCGTCGCCTTGGCTCCTCAAAACCCTCCGGGTTTCCCTTCGGGACAAGCTCGCCCCCAAACCCCCATCCGAGCCAATTGGTTTCGAGGAAGCGACAAAAATGGGAGTTTGAGGGGCGCCAGCTGTTTGAGGAGTTCGCACGACGAGTTCTGCCGTCCCTCAAAACCTTTTGGTTACTTTTCAGTTATGAAAAGTAATGCCAGCCCGGCGAGGGC